>ENA-ORRN01000169-ORRN01000169.1-human-gut-metagenome-genome-assembly--contig:-NODE-169-length-54073-cov-11.121978_pt1 | contig 54073 bp, 40 predicted proteins | sample MGYA00242174_ERZ509132 | MGnify/ENA primary metagenome ERZ509132 (study PRJEB26280, sample SAMEA2338671) | human gut metagenome | biome: human gut; feature: human-associated habitat; material: faeces... | reverse complement strand
TGTTGCTCAGGAACTTATAAATAAAGTTAAATCAAAGTGTTGCGGAATTAAGGATAAATTAGATAGAGTTGTTTGCAGCATTACAGATACCTGTTTTAATAATTGTATGCAATACTATTGTACAAACGTTTGCACTAACAAAAATGCCTTTTCCTTGTTAAAATAGTTTTAACGTATTGTAATACCTCCTATATTTGCAAGCAACTATCAAACATGAGAGAAAATTATGCCTTAAAGCAATCTACAAATGAACATCAAAGCCCGATAGAACGTTAGGGCTTTATGGATATTGGATATATAATTAGTAACATAAAAAAAACTATTAACAATGAAGCAGGTAAGATTCAGTAATGCCATGAGAGCTGCAGCCCTGACGGGAGGCTTGTTCTTGACGGCAAGTGCCTTCGGACAACAGGTTGTCGTGAAGGGACATGTGAAGGATGCCACCGGCGAGCCAATCATCGGAGCGACCATCCGAGTTGACGGTACCGATGGCGGTACCATTACCGACATTGACGGTAATTTCTCTATCAACGCAGACGCCAAGTCTACATTGAAAATCTCCTACATCGGATACGAGACGGTATCCGTGGCAGCAGGACAGAACATCAACGTCATCCTGAAGGAAGATGCCGCCACGAAGCTCGACGACGTGGTGGTGATCGGTTACGGTCGTGCGAAGAAGACCGACCTCACCGGTTCTATCTCAGCCTTGAAGCCAGACGAGCTGTCGAAGGGTATCACAAACAACGCCTCGGACATGCTCGTAGGTAAGGTGGCCGGTGTTGATGTGCAGACCACAGGCGGTATGCCAGGTGCAGGAGCACAGATCCGTATCCGTGGTGGTGCCTCTCTCTCAGCCAGCAACGATCCTCTGTATGTTATCGACGGACTCGTTATCGACAACAACACGGCGACTGGTATGAGTAACATCCTTGCCAATATCAACCCTAACGATATCGAGAACTTCACGGTGCTCAAGAGTGCTTCGGCAACGGCAATCTACGGTTCGCGCGCCAGCAACGGTGTCGTAATCATCACCACAAAGAAGGGCCGCAGCGGACAGAAGCCGACATTCACTTACAACGGTGACTTCACCATTTCGACGGCTCTTAAGAAATATGATGTGCTCAGCGGAGACGAGTATAGAAACCTCATCGAATCATTGGGTATGAGCCGTGACCTCCTCGGCACCGCCAACACCGACTGGCAGGACGAGATACTGCGCACCACGCTTTCTACAAACCACAGCATCAGCATGCAGGGCGGTCTGAAGAACATGCCATATCGTGTGAGCGCCGGATACAACATCGGCAACGGTATCCTGAAGACAAGCTGGATGCGCCGTTTCAATTCAAGCGTTAACATCGCACCTACCTTCCTCAACAACCACTTGAACTTCAACATCACAGCCAAGTATATGTATGAGAAAGACCGCTATGCCGACACCGGTGCCGTAGGAGCAGCCATCGCCATGGACCCGACACGTCCGGTGCGCATGTCAGACCCAGAATACAGCGTTGTGGGAGGATACTACCAGACTTTGGTAAACGCTTCGTATAACGACCCTAACTGGACAAAGACATCATACTCTCAGACTCCGCAGAACCCATTGGCTATGCTTAACAACAAGTATTGTCTGGCAAATGCCAACGACTTCAGCGGCAATGCAGAGGTGGACTACAAGATTCACGGATTCGAAGACCTCCGTCTGCATGCAAGTATCGGTGCACAGTATACAGAGACAGAACAGACCAATGACATACGCCGCACTTCATACAGCAACAACTACTATGGCTACAAGGGCCTTATGGCATACTATAAATATAATGTAGTAGGCAGTGCATACGCACAGTATATGCATGAATTCGGAAACCATGGAGTTGACATCATGGCTGGTGCAGAGCAGGCACACTACCATCGTTCAGGATTCAACGAATACGGTAAGGGAACCAACCCATTGACAGGTGAGGCTTTCGACGAGTCATTCAGAAGTGAAAAGGAGTGGGCAACACACAACTCGCTCGTGTCTTACTTCGGACGGCTGAACTACAACTTCCTCGACCGCTACCTCATTACCGCAACGTTCCGTGCCGATGGTTCTTCACGCTTCGCAAAGGGCAAGAAATGGGGATACTTCCCATCAGCTGCCGTAGCATGGAAGATCAGCAGTGAGCCGTTCATGAAGAATGCCACATGGCTCAACGACTTGAAGCTACGTTTCGACTGGGGTAAGACAGGTCAGCAGAACGGTATCGACGACTTCGTATACGCTCCTGTATACGTGACGAGCGACCAGTTCGCACAGTATCCTTTCGGAAACGACTACTATTACACCATGCGTCCTAACAAGTATAACTCAGACCTTACTTGGGAGAAGACAGAGACATGGAACGTTGGTTTGGACTTCGCGGCTCTCAACAACCGATTCACATTCACTCTCGACGGATATATCCGTAACACCAAAGACCTTCTGGCTAATGTTTCAACAAATGCCGGAGTGACACTCGGTGACGAACTTTTGCAGAATGTAGGTTCGCTGCGCAACTACGGACTTGAACTCTCATTCGATGTGAAACCAGTGGTAACAAAAGACTTCACATGGGATCTTACCTACAATGTGGGTTGGAACAAGAACAAGATAACATCCCTCAGAGCAGGAGACAGTGACTGGGTTTGGGTCAACAGCACAAAGGCTGCCCGTGGTAACAACAACAGGTTGCAGCGCAACAAGGTGGGTTATCCTATCAACTCATTCTTCGTTTATCAGCAGGTTTACGACGAGAACGGCAAACCTATCGAGGGCGTTTACGTAGACCGCGACGGTAACGGTTCTATCGACGATGGCGACCGCTACTACTATAAGAGTCCGGCAGCTGACGTGATAATGGGTCTCACATCCAAGTTCCTTTACAAGAGATGGGACCTCAGCTTCTCGCTCAGAGCATCTCTCGGCAACTATGTATATTATCACAATCTTGCTAACTGTGCTATAGTTTGTGAACAGGGTCTGAAGAGACAGGCTGGAGCCTTCCAGAATGTGCTCAGCGATGCCGTATCACTCGGATTCACAGGACAGACAGTTGCCATGAACAGCATCAGCGACTACTTCATCCGCAATGCTTCCTTCCTGAAGTGTTCTAACATCACACTTGGATACTCATTCCCTGCACTCCTCAAGTATGCGGGAGAGGATTATTTCTCTGGCCGTGTATACTTCACTGTGCAGAATCCATTTATCATCACCAAGTATAAGGGACTCGATCCTGAGGTTGCAAATGGTGTAGATACCGATCCGTATCCACGTCCAATCAGCTTCCAGCTCGGTGTTAACTTTAATTTTTAAGTAGACAAGTAGACAAGATACAAGTAGACAAGATGCTGGAAAACCAACATTCTCCCTCAAAAGGGAAGGACTGGAAATTACTAAGCATCATATAGCAGAGGAAGGTAAATTTCCTTGTCAACTCGTCTGCTTGTCTCCTCGTCAACTAACAAAATAAACAACTACAATTATGAAACATATAATTTTAAAGAGTGCGGCTTTGGCTTTCCTGACATTAGGGACAATGTCATGTGCCGACGACTTGAATATATCACCAATAGATCCACAGACTTCATCATCGTATGATGTGAAGCAGCTCCTTGCCAAGCAATATGCCTCATTAGGACTCACCGGTCAGAAGGGTCCTGACGGTAACGGTGACATGAGTGGTGATGAGGGTGAGAGCGGTTTCTACCGCACGGTGTTCAACCTCAACGAACTCAACACCGACGAGATCATATGGGCATGGCAGGACAATGAAGACATGGCACCGATTACAAACATGGCATGGACATCAGCTTCTCCACGTGTGAACTGGTGCTACCAGCGCCTTGCCTATGATGTCACGCTTCACAACCAGTTTATCTCTGAGCAGACAGGCAAACTTCCTGACGACGAGATTGCAGAGATTCGTTTCCTGCGTGCTCTCAACTACTTTGAGTTCCTCGACCTCTTCCGTAGAGCACCGTTCAAACTCGAGTTCAACGGAGAACTGCCTGACGAGAAGGTAGGCATCGACCTCTACAACTGGATTGACCAGGAGCTGACAGCCATAGAGCCAATGATGAAAGAAGTGGGAGCATACTGCAACAGCAAAGACTTCGGCCGTGCCGACCGCGGTGCAGCCTACGCTCTGCATGCCCGTCTCGCACTCAACGCCATGGTATACACCGACGGACAGGTGAACGATTACCAGAAGGCAAAGGACTATTGCGACAAGATCATCTCGGCAAACGTCTACGAACTCGCCAAGGAGCCAAAGAACGGATACACCGGTTATCAGCAGCTCTTCATGGCTGACAACGACGAGAATCCGGAGGCTATGAAGGAGATTATCCTCCCTATCCGCCAGGATGGAGCAAAGGCACGTAGTCATGGTGGTTCCACAATGCTTATCAACGGAACACGCTGCAGCGGAATGCCTTACTACTATCAGTCAAACCCATGGCAGTGTATCTTTGCACGCAAAGACATGGTTGGCAAGTTCATTCCAAGCCTCGACGTGGTGAATGCCGACAACGACGCCTGCACTAAGTCATACGACAAATATCTGAAGGACAACAACCTCGACGCATCCAAACTCACAGAGGCAGACATCCTGAAGATGGACGAGGCACTCGGTGCAAGCACTAAGGAGATGGTCCGCAAGGCTGGTGACGACCGTGCACTTCTCTACGGAGGATTCGCAGGTGGTGTGCGCCGCCTGTCGCCAGACAAGACAATCAAGAACTTCTTCGACGGACTCTCTATCGTGAAATGGTCTAACGTGCGTACCGACGGTGCTGCCGCTCATGGAGACAACTTCTGTGATACAGACATTCCTCTCTTCCGTCTTGGCGAAATCTACCTCACACGTGCTGAGGCTCTCTATCGTCTCGGCGACAAGCAAGGTGCGCTGAAGGATATCCAGAAGCTGCAGGATCGTGCCCACAGAATAAACATCGCACAGTCTGTCGACCTCAACTACATCCTCGACGAGTGGTGTCGTGAGTTCTATCTCGAAGGACGCCGCCGCAGCGACCTCGTTCGTTTCGGTCTCTTCACAAGCAGCCAGTATGTATGGAGCTTCAAGGGCGGTCAGGAAAATGGAGTAGGTGTTGATTCACATTACAACGTTTATCCAGTACCAGCCAACGAGATAGCCGGTAACGCCAACTTGCATCAGAACCCTGGTTATTAATCAGGGGGAGAGAGAATAGAAAACATGTTTTATAATCATAAAAGAAAACGTATCATGAAATATATAAATAAAATAATGATGCTTCCGTTGCTCGTCCTGCCGTTCTTGTTCGCATCCTGCGACAAAGACGACGACTGCAACCCTACGCTCGATTTGAGCCATGTGGCAGAGGGCTTCGTTCTCAACACACCGGCTTACGCTGGCAACACATACGACCTCGCCAATTCTGACGGAGTGGAGCTGACATGCACCCAGCCTAACTATGGCGACGGAGTGCCATACGTAGTGCGCTATTTCGTACAGTTATCCATCGACCCTACATTCGCTGAAGGAAACAAGGATGCCAAGTTCAAGGAGCTGTCCACTTCTTTCACAACTGCAAAGATGGCAGCCAACGCCGTGGAGATGAACAACGCATTGGTAGACCTCTATCAGGAGGCTAACCCTGATGCCGACGTTCCTTCTTCAATGCCTGTTTATATCAGACTGCGTGCCATCATCGACGGATCGATGATAGAGAATCTCGGTGAGACATATTCTAATGTCATCACTCTCTCTTCTGTACGTGCCGAATATCAGGCACCTGACGTTGAATATCCTGCTTGTCTCTATGTCGTTGGCTCTTCTATCCAGGACGCTTGGAAAAGCTGGAAACAGGTGGCTCCGGTATATGGTATGGAAGGACAGTATTACACTATGGTCTACGTACCGGATGGTGGTTCATTCAAGTGGGGCACTTTCGTGGAAGACTGGCGCGGATTCGGAAAGATCACCATCGACGACCAGGCTGAAGCAGGCGTTTCAGGCAACGACGACGACAATATCGTGCTTGCAAAGGGCGGATGGTATGTTCTGCACTTCGATGGTGTTATGTCTTCTGACAAGAAGAGCATCAACTACACTCTGCACATCTATCCTGGCAAGGCTTACGTAATTGGTGCAGCCTTCGGAAATTGGGGCGAGGCAAACGATGCTCTCGCTATGCAGGCTCCTGCCGACAATTCAGGCGAATGGGTATCTCCTGCTTGTACAGCCAGCGGAGAGCTTCGTGCTTACATCCGCATCCCTGGACTGGAGTGGTGGCGCACAGAGTTCACTCTCTACAACGGCAGCCTGTTCTTCCGCAAGGACAACATCGTTGACAACTGGGCTACAAACGTAGGCGATGATTATTCAGTGAAATGCTCTGCTGGTCAGAAACTCTATGTCAACTTCGACAAGAACACCGGTGAGATGAAATAAGGTGGAATTGCCGGATCTTTATAAGACTTGAAAATCTTATATATCCGACATGTTTGATAAACTTATAATCAGAAAGAGAGTGGATGGGACTCTTTCGCTTGAGTCCTGTCTCTCTCCTTCAAACGACAAAAAACAAACAACAATGAAAAAGACATTATTATATAGCTTGGCAGCTTTGGTGGGACTCTCCTTCGCAAGCTGCAACGGCGACTATGACGACTGGACCAATCCTCAGGGATTTGGACAGGAGAACGCCATCACCATTCCTGGTTTCACAGCGACAGCTGCCGGCGACGTCAACCTTGCCAACCCTGGTGAGAACGTGAAGGTTTTCAACCTCTCTGAGGCTGCTCTGCCAGAGGGAACAGAGCTCAACAAGACCCGCATGATAATCACTCCTACTGATGAGGCTGCAACATACGACCTGCCACAGATTCTGGAGGCAAACAACGATGGTACAGTGGACAGCACGGCATTGCAGACCGCTGTGGTGAAGGCTTACGGAAAGCGTCCGGCAGCTCGTCCTTTCAAGGTTCACGTATATTCTGACGTGATGGCAAACGGACAGGCTCTGCTCGTGGATGCAGGAGAAATCAATATCAACGTGGCTCCAAAGGCTCCGTTCATCTCTAAGGCTTATTATCTTATCGGCGACTTCAACGACTGGACTACGGATGTGAACAAACTTGCCGGGTATAAGTTCTCTCGTTCTGACAAGGACGTTTATGAGGATCCTTTCTTCACATTCACCGTGACAACGACAAAGAACGACACGTACTGGAAGATTATCCCACAGGAGAATCTTGATGCCAACAACATCTGGCAGCAGGGTGTGGTCGGTACAGTCAAGGACGGTTCTACCGATGCCGAGGGTACTCTCGTTACTGATAACCCACAGGCCGGCAAGATTGCCGAGGCTGGTACATACGTCATTACACTGAACATGATTGACTACAGCTACAGTGTGGTAAGAGCAGACTCTTATTATATGGTAGGCGGTGTGTATGGATGGAACGCAGAGTCTGCTTCTAAGGTTGCTTTCTACAACGAGAGCGGTTCTAAGGCTTCTATCACAACGCAGTGGACAGGCGACGCCAACCTGAAGATATGGAACCGTGCCGGCATCGGCAACTGGGATGTTGCATGGGGTAGCGTTTCCGACGGAGATAAAAGCATGGAGGGTGCTCTCATTAACAGTGGCGCCAATGCTTTCGTTTGTCCTGAAAAGGGTGCTTACTACACGCTGACAATCGATATGGCGGCAAAGACCTATTCATGGACAAAGCTCGACAACCAGTCTCCTGAAGCATTCAATACCGTCAGCCTTATCGGAGGCTTCAACGAATGGAAGGGTGATGTAGACATGGAGCAGACTGCACCACACAACTGGTATATCAACCACACCTTCTCTTCAGAGACAGAGTTGAAGTTCCGTTCTAACCACGAATGGACTATCAGCTGGGGTGGAAAGACTACTTCTCTCGCCGGTATGATATATACAGCAGAGGCCAATGGTGACAATATCGTTATTCCTGCCGGAACATACGACATCTACTTCAACGACATCACACATCAGTTCATGTTCGTGAAAGCGAACTGACATGATGTATCAAATGAAAATTCTCATGTTCTGATTTGTAAAAATCAATAAATGTTTATTTAGTTATCGTCAGGGCGGACAATGGTTTCAGCGGATTCCATTGTCCGCTTTTTAATATCCCGGCAATCCCTAATGACCGATGGGGATAAACTAAAAATCCCGTTTCCGGCAAATGAAGCTAAGCTTGAGTTTTGCAGGAAACGGGATTTTCCGTATCTTGGGTTTATCTTTTCTGTCTGTGTCTTTCAGCTGACTTGCAGTATGAACTGTCATCTCGCAAATCAGAATGTTATAACAGGCAGTCTGTATCAGTTTTACTGCAAGTCACGATAACGTAGTCTTGCAGTCTGGATAACGTAGTCTTGCAGTCAGGGCCTTGTTCTTAAGCCCTGATGGCCGTTTGGGCTTATGCCCATGGATTCTCCGTTGGGTAGGGGAGAGACTTAGGCTGGTTGTAAGCGATATCCTTGATGCCGAGATATTTGAATACCTCGAAGAGCGTCTTGCCGACATGTGAGAAGGCAACGGCACCATGATGAGGATATCCTTTCTGGATGAGCACGTGGCGATAGAAACGACCCATCTCGCGGATGGCGAAGATTCCTATGCCGCCGAACGAGCGTGTAGGCACGTCGAGCACCTCGCCCTCAGCGATATAAGAGCGCAGATTGCCCTCAGAGTCACACTGCAGACGATAGAAAGTGATTGGGCTGGCAGCGATGTCGCCCTCCAGAGTGCCACGGGTGAAGTCGGGAGTGCCGCCGTTCTCGAGCAGACGGTTCTGGATGAGCTGATATTTGATGGCACGGGCAGAACACATCTTGCACTGAGGAGTGTTGCCGCAGTGGAAGCCCATGAAGGTGTCTGTGAGCTGGTAGTCGTATTTGCCGGTGATATCCTCGTCGTAGATATATTTAGGCACGGAGTTGTTGATGTCGAGCAGAGTCACCGTGTCGTCAGAAGCACAGATGCCGATGAACTCTGAGAGAGCACCGTAGATGTCCACCTCGCAGGCCACAGGGATGCCACGGCTTGCCAGACGGCTGTTCACGTAGCATGGCTCAAATCCGAACTGGCTTGGGAATGCAGGCCAGCATTTGTCGGCGAATGCCACATACTGGCGGGAACCCTTGTGTTGCTCTGCCCAGTCAAGGAGAGTAAGCTCAAACTGTGCCATGCGGCGGCTCAGGTCCGGGTAATATTTGCCTTCGCCCATCTCTTCTGCCATTTCCTTGCATACGGCGTCGATGCGAGGGTCGTTCTCGTGCTCCTTGTAAGCCACGAGCAGGTCGAGCTCTGAATTCTCTTCTATCTCCACGCCCAGTTCATAGAGTCCCTTGATAGGAGCGTTGCAAGCGAAGAAATCCTGTGGACGAGGACCGAAGGTGATGATTTTCAGACCCTTCAGACCTATGATGGTGCGTGCCACCGGCACGAAGTCTTTGATCATCTTTGCCACTTCTTCTGCCGTTCCAACCGGATACTCAGGGATATATCCCTTCAGATGGCGCATGCCCAGATTGTATGAGCAGTTGAGCATACCGCAGTATGCGTCTCCACGGCCGTTTATCATGTCGCCGTCGCCTTCGGCAGCTGCCACAAACATCACCGGACCGTCAAACTCCTTTGCAATAAGTGTCTCCGGTGTTTCCGGACCGAAGTTGCCGAGGAACACCACGAGGGCGTTGCAGCCTTCTGCCTTCACTTCGGCAACGGCCTTGAGCATGTCCTGCTCATTCTCTACGGTGGTCTTGCAGTTGAAAATCTCACCTGTGTATTCTTTTACAATGTTCTCGCGACGCTGTGTTGACAGTGCGATAGGGAAACAGTCACGGCTGACGGCGATGATGCCCAGCTTGACCTGAGGAATGTTGTTGCTAACCATAATTGTATTTTTGAAATGTTTTTGTATGTCTGTTTCTTTGGTAAAGATGTATGCAAAGATACATTTTATATTATATATAAAAAAGAATTCATGAAGTGTATTAATAACAATTAGCATTAATTCACTCCATGAACTGCACTTGTGGCATGTCGCAAGCGGTATGCCGGCTCCTTCATGCCCTAATGACCGGTTTTGGTCAAACGGTCATCAAGACCATAAGATATTCTGTCAAGCCCAATCTGTCTTAGGGTTTGTTGTGATCGGTTTATTTGCTCGACAGGTGGAGAAAACGCGTTATGCGGTGTCCCAAATCGCGTTTCTTGTTGTCGATGAATGCGTCGAGAATCCTTGTTGTCCCGTTCAGCGGCACCACGTCGTAATCGGCGATGGCGGCAGGGATAAGACAGCTGTATCCCTCTCTCACCGTCGTCTCTTCGCCTGTCTCTCTTATCCTTATCTTGAAGTCGCCCTTGATACACATCGTTATGATGAAACTGTCGTATTTCAGCAGGTTGCGGTGGAACGGCTCCGTCAGTTCAGCCACTCTTACGCTGAAGAACTGTGAATCCATGATGAGGTTGGCGCGGTTGTCATCCTCTTTATATATAGTGCGATATTCGTCCTCCACATTGAAGTCGAGAGCTTCGGCAGCCAGTTCGGTGTGCAGCTCACGCGGTTTTCCGTCCAGGCCGGGTCTGTTGTAGTCGAAGATGCGGTAGGTGACGTCTGACGACTGCTGCACTTCGGCAAGCAGGATGCCACTACAGATGGCGTGTACTCTGCCTGCCGGCAGATAGAACACATCGCCGGCTTTCACCTCATGGCGGGCAAGCACGTCGGTTATGGTGCCGTCGGCGATACGCTTCTTGTATTCGTATTCAGAGATTTTCGATTTGAAGCCGGCATACAGATAACTGCCGGGATTGGCGTCGATGACATACCACATCTCTGTCTTTCCCGATTTGCCGTGTACTCTCTTTGCCATCTCGTCGTTGGGATGCACCTGAATGCTGAGGTCTCCTTTGGCATCGATGAGTTTCACGAGCAGTGGCATCTTGCCATCATACAGCTTGTTCACCGATTCGCCCAGGATTTCCTTCGGATGTGCGTCGATAACGGTTGTCAGTTCTTTGCCTGCCCATTCGCCGTTGCTCACGATGCTTGTGCTCGACGGTACGGCGCTCACCTCCCAGCTTTCGCCGATGGGGGTATCTTGCGGCTTGAGTCCCTTATAGGGGCAGAGCCTGTCGCCTCCCCATACCACGGTGTGCAGGTTGGGTTCGAATAATAGCGGATATAGTGTCATGTTCTTCTGTCTGTTGTTCAAAATAAGTTAATTACAAACTTGTCTATAAGATAATGCAAAGATACATTTTTTTTATTTACTCCAAAAAACAAACAGAAATATATTTGTTGATGCGTATTGAAACTTATCTCACGTTGATTATCTTGTGTGTCTGCAACGACAGTTTCCACTTGGGGTGCTTCAGACAATATCCTATCGCTCCCTGCAGGTTTGCCTTGTTCTGCGTCTCGTCTTTCACGTCGCATGGTTGCAGGCGGTATTCCTTTGCTTCTACATTGGCATATCTGTCCACTCCTTCGTCGTTGCCCTCATACACCACCTTCAGCTCGTCTATCCTGTGCAGCTTCAGCGGTTTCCCTTTCGGCGAACATGTTATCCAGTCTATACGGCAGTCTTCTGGCAGTTCGTATGTGCCGTTGGTCTCCATTGCCACATAGCATCCCTCAGCATGGAGCTTCTCTATCAGCGATGCCGTGACCTGCATCGAAGGCTCTCCGCCGGTGATGACAACGAAGCGTGCCGGAAATTGCCTCACTTCCTCAACAATCTCCTCCTCTGTCATCTCCACGGATCTGGAGTGGTCGGTGTCGCAGAACGAACACTTGAGGTTGCAGCCGGCAAAGCGCACGAAAACGGCTGGCGTTCCCGTGTGGCGTCCTTCTCCCTGCAGACTATAGAATATCTCGTTTATCCGCATCATTCCTCCTCGTCCTTAACGTATGTCACCATATTGTTGGAACTCTCCTCCACGTCCACCTTGTAGCATTCCGGAATCTGGTCGCACACCCATTTGGCTATGTTCTCCGCCGTAGGGTTGAAAGGCAGCAGCTCGTTGAAGTTGCCGTGGTCAAGATAGTCGTGTATCTTGTTCTTGATATGCTTGAAATCAATCACCATCCCCACCTCGTTCAGTTCTCTGGCCTTGCAGTATACGGTAACGATCCAATTGTGACCATGCTGGTTGGTGCATTTGCTCTCGTAGGGCAGACTGAGTTTGTGGCAGCCTGCTATTTCCATCTTCTTTTTTACGTAATACATTTATTGTGAAGCTAATTCTGACTGCAAAGTTAGTGTAAAAATCCTAATTCCGGCATCTCTAATAGGTTGTTTAGGGCTTAAAACTCTTCAGACAAGCTTAAAAAGTCTAAATATCAGTGTTTTTGTAACAACTTTGTAATAAATGATAATTACTTTTGCATCCGCTTGAGAAGACAGGCTTGAGGATATTCCTCCCGCCTTTGTCAACTCGTCAACTTGTTACTCGTTACCCGTCAACTATAAATATTTAAATATGGAATTATCAGAAATGTTGTTTTTAGGAGGTTTTGTGGTTTTCATCGCCGCAATCCTTTTGCTTGACATGTTTGTAATCGACAAGAAGGCTCACGAGGTGTCCATCCGTGAGGCTGGCACCTGGACTGCCGTATGGATAGCCTTGGCGCTCCTGTTTTCCGTCTTCTTGTGGTTTCATGGTGATATGGTACATGGAATAGAGAATTTCAGCGATCTCCAGGCAGTGGCTTCGCGCTATGCCTCGCATCTGAAACTCAATCCCGACGATTTCGAGTCGAGTCTGCAGCAATACCGCCATTACATGACGGTGTCATACATCTCAGGTTATCTGATAGAGAAGACGCTCTCTGTAGACAACCTCTTCGTGATGATGATGATTTTCACATCCTTCGGAGTGGGGAAGAATGAATATCAGCATGTGTTGAACTGGGGAATACTCGGTGCCATCGTCTTGCGTTTCGTGTTCATATTCCTTGGCGCTGCCATAATAAGCCGTTTCGACTGGGTATTGCTCGTCTTCGGTGCGGTGCTCGTATATAGCGGCGTGAAGATGTATCTCAACCGCAACAAGAAGGAGGAGATGGATGTGGAGAAGCATCCGCTCGTGAGACTGCTGTCAAAGACGGGACGTATTCACCCTCAGTTCGAGGGCGATAAGTTCTTCATCCGCCGTGCCGGACGCCTGCTGTTCACTCCGCTCTTTGTCACGGTGCTCGTGATAGAGTTCAGCGACCTTATCTTTGCCTTCGACAGCATACCGGCGGTATTCTCCGTGTCGCTCGACCCCTATGTGGTGTTCTTTTCCAACATCTTTGCCATATTGGGTCTGAGAGCCATGTTCTTCCTCCTGGCAGCGATAGCCGACAGATTCCGCTATCTTAAGCTCGGTGTCTGCGTTCTCCTGGTGTTCATCGGTGTGAAGATGCTCATCCATGAGTTCTTTGAGATTGATGCCATATCGTCGCTCGTGTTCATTGTCAGCGTGCTGGTGGTGAGCATAGGAGCCTCGCTGGTGGTGAAGAGGCAGACCGTGTAGCGTATTTGCAATCCATAGACTATAGGCATGCCCCCAAAGTGCTGTTCCGTATCAGGAATGTAGCCTTTGGGGGCTTTTCATTCCCATTTCCCTCGCTTAATCGGATTCTTGGATAATCTGCATCGTGGCATTGCCGACTGCATGGCCATCAACAGCGGCTTCGCCTATTATTCCCTGTCGAGCATCTTCATCACAGAATATCGCGGAGCTGAACTAGGCACTATAGCCCTGCTTGTCAATGTCATTAGAGAGATGATCACTCTATTAGGCGTTGGCAAAGGCAAACGAAAAAGGCACGACCCCTCGCTTTCGAGAAGCCATGCCCGGAAATATATATTGAGATTTTGGAACTCAGAAGTTCACTCCGAAGTTCAGCGTCAGACATCCGTTGTGCGACGTGTCGAACTCATCGTGACAGATATTCGCCAAACCCACGTCATAGGTCAGGTCGGCATAAAACATGTCGTAGGCAACGCCACAGCCCAAACGCAGTCCACCGTCGAAGCGCTTGAAGCGGTCGCTCGAGAACGACGGATCTGCTTCTCTCTCGCGATAGTTCTTTATCTTTCCGCCCACACCACATGCCAGGTATCCGCCGGCAAAAGGCTGAATGGAGAAGTGGTCGTCGATAGGGTAGGCATATTTCACAGTCAGCGGCACCTCCAGATAGTTCAGGTCGTAGGTCATCTTCTTGCCGTCGTCGAGCTTCTTCTTGCCGCCCTTCTCGGTATAGTATAGTCCCGTCTCGAAAAACACCGGAGCACGGTCAGACAACGCTATGCCCACCACGGCACCCACGTTGAGGCCCGTCTGCGCGTTGCCGCCATCAAGAGTCTTGTCGTCGGAGTTCACGGTAGAAAACGACGGTCCGATGCGCAGTCCGTAGTAGTTCTCGCCGCTCTGATATAGTCCCGTGCCCGGTCGGCGGGAGTAGTCCAGATGTCCAGTTCGCTGGTTGTAATATCTGCTGTTCTTATAAGCCTGAGCCTGAGCCGTGCAGCCAATAGTCATTATCGCCAGAGCTGCCAATATAAACTTCTTCATAATAGTTGTCCTTTCTTAATACGTTCTACAATAATTTTTTCTTTCCGTTGGCAAAAGTATAGTTTTCCCTCCAACTCCACTGAGGGGATATCCCTAAAATAGAATGGGGAAAACCATATTGCAGCCAAAGGGTGGTTCCTTACATTATTGTTTTCCAATAATCCCGAATCGGTCATTACATCTTGTAATACGTAACACGTATACTTTTTTCCGGAGGAAAGTGTCATAGTATCATTTTCGAGACTTTTTCCATACCTAATCTCTTGAAAGCCAGAATAATACTTCAATGATACTTTTCTTTCTTCTTTACAGAAAAGTGTCATAGAAGTGTCACAGAAGTATCATGGACGTCTCAAAAAAATATAGTAATGCTTAACTCGTTGGCGGAATCTTGAAAACAGGAATGTGAGTATTACAACATCAACTTATTGGGCAGACGTCTGACGGCAATTCTGCCCCCAAATCGGTCATAAGTGCTTGCTTGGATTTCGTCTTTTAGAAGAGTGGATTTTGCTTTTTAATTCGCCATAACGGGCTATTGCTCATTATAGACAGGCAAAAGATGTCTTATTGGATATTCTTTATTTCTTCTTCAGACAAGCCCGATGCCTGCATGATAGTTTCTATAGGCACTCCAAGAGCAAGAAGATTGGAGGCTATTCTTTCTTTTGCCTTTTTCTCACCTTCTGCACGTCCTTCTGCACGTCCTTCTGCATATTTCTTCTTTTCCGCAGTCCGTATGGCATTCACGATGTCGCGGTATGCATTGACGCTGTCTTCATACAGTTTCAGCTCCTGTTTGTCGAACTTTGATATCTCTGCCTGTTCGAACAGACGTGTGAAAACACGCTCCTGCAGGGCTGCGGGGCGTTGCATCAGGTTGGAGAGATTCTTCAACACGTACATCCACTTGTCGTACATACTTTCGAGTTCACTCTCTTTCTTGTCAAACTTAGGTATCTCAACGTATATATATGTGAGTTTGTCGTAGAACACCTCGTGTGTGTCCACCTCCATCAGCTTCACCTCATGGTGCCAGCGCTTTGCATTCTCAAGACCGTCGGCAAAGTTGAAGTTCAGCAAGCCAATCGTGTAGACAGGATTGAGATGGAAGTCCCAGTCTCCTCCACGCTGTGCCTGTTCTCTGATGGGGAATGTTGAATAATAGATGGTGCGGTCTTTGAAGAACTCCTGGTATACGTTCTGCATCTCCACTATGAATTTCTCTCCCTTGTCATTCTCGCAACGTACAACAAAGAAACCAGGACGTGATTCCGAATTTATATATGTTACTTTCTGGATATTCTGTTTGCCGTGAAATATGGTGTTCAGAAAGCTAATGAGCAATTCATTGTTACATTCAGAACCGAACAGGCGCTTAAAGCCGAAATCGGTATGTGGATTGATGTATTTCTCTGCCATAATGCTGCATTTATTATTCAATCAGCAAATTTACGGCATTTTCACCAATAAAACAACACTGTTGACTGGAAATAATTACAACAACCAGGGGTAACGTTGATAAAGACGTTGCCCTTTTGCATTGCACGTTAGCAAATGTGGCGATATGGTTTATGACAGCTTTATTTCTCGAAAGGTGTGCTTTCATGGCTTATTCTCGTATAGTTTGAGTATATTTGCATGCGCTCAAAATCTGGTAGCGCCATAAGGAAAACAGATTTGCCGACACCATAACAGGAAAATAATCATGCAGACAAAACCATATACCAAACGAAAGATTGACAACAGCGAGAGGGTCAATGCCAGCATAGGAAAATCCATCGTCGTAGACTCCGCATCAAGCCTATATATGCAACTGAAGGAATCGTGCGCTGACGACATGACGGAAGAAGAGAGATACGCCATTCTCAAACAGGTATTCCGCCGGGCGGTGGACCAAGCCGTTCTCGACTGCCAGATTGCTTTCGTGGGACTATTCGCCAAGGTGGATTATTGCATCAAGGAATACGATATACCATCCAATATTGCCAATCTCATACAGCTGGGTCGCAAGGACCTCTTTCCCCGCCCCAACAGTGACCAGGAACTCTCGGCAGAAGAACTATCCAAGCTCTTTCCGCATAATCTGAAAGCCACAACGCTGCTGGTGTATCATGTGTGCGGCAAGGAAGAAATACCGGAGCAGCTGAAAGCCTGTTTTCCACGTGCCGACAGGAAGAAGACATGGGGACGATACAGCGAGAAGGTGCTTCGGGTCGTTGTGGAACGTTGGGATGACGAGTATATATGGGCGACGGAAGAGGAAAACAACAACACCCTGCAGATTTCCTATGGCAACCACAACCACATCCTCACGCTTGAGGGGAAATCAGACTGGTCGTACCTCAAGACAACACTCTGGGAGGGAGCCAGACTGAACCTGGTGCGCATCCGTATGGATGAGCGCGGCGAAATCTGTCTGCCGGAGCTTATCATTCTGGAGCCGGACTATCTCATAAACATCACCACGATATCAAGCTGCTTCGAGTCTTATGCCGAATCGCCGTTCGTGAATCTGGTAAACAAGATTAAACCGAATCCCAACACGCTGCCCATACATCTGGGTAACCTGTCGGGACAGTTCCTCGATGATGTGGTACACGACCGCAACATCGCCTTCAGCGACAGCATCAAGGAGTTTGTCAGCAGGAATATCATGAGCATAATATCATGCCCGGGAATGGAACTCCCAAAGGACCGCATCAGGTTCACGCAAGACGCACAGATACAGAAGCGCAACATCAGCCATCTGATAGGCGCCAGTCTGCCACAGTCTATCAAAGACTACAACAGAAAAGGCGTGGTTCTCGAACCGTCGTTCTTCAGCGAGGTGCTGGGCATTCAGGGACGCCTTGACTTCTTGTGGCAAAAGGATAAAGACATCATCATCATAGAGCAGAAATCAGGAAAGGGGGATTTCGTGCCTTACACTTCGCCATCTTATAACCCCAACATACCCAAAGTGAGGGAACCACACTGGGTGCAGGCCCTATTGTATGGTGCGCTGCTCACCTATGGATATGACAAGTATCCGTCGGAAATCAGAGGCATCATGCTCCTCTACTCCAAATACTCTGAAGGACTGGTCAGCTCACCTAATGCCCCGCAGCTGCTTCACCGCGCCATCAGGATGCGCAACCTGCTCGCATGGAGCGAGATACTGTATGCCAAGGAGGGACTCGACATCCTGACAAGTCTTACTCCCGACATGCTGAACAAGAAGAAGGTGACCGGACGGTTGTGGGAGGATTACATACGGCCTCAACTTTCAGAACTCCTTTCGCCCATCGCCTCTGCATCAAAGCTTGAGCGTCTGTATTATCTCCGGTTTCTGCGCTTTCTGGAAAACGAGCAGCTGCTTGCCAAGGTTGGCAACAAGACGAAGGAGGATTCCGGCTTCGCCTCAACATGGAATGACACGCTGGAGGACAAGAAGGCTGCCGGCAACATCTACGACAAGCTGCACATCGCCGGATATGACTTTGAGGACAAGCTGGAGACGTCTGTGAGCGGAATAAAGCTCCGGTTTGACGAGCCACAGTCGGCTGACACCACAAATTTCCGCATCGGCGACATCGTGATGCTCTATCCATACAATTACAACAAAGACACGAAGGTGCCTGACGCATGTGCGCAAATGGTACACCGCGCCACCATCATCGACATGCGCAACGACAGTATAGAACTGCGTCTGCGCTGCAGCCAGACAGACAAGACTGCTTTTGAGAACAAACCTGGCGACACACTATGGGCAATAGAGCACGATATGCTTGAGTCGATGACGGGCTCTCTGTATAGCGCCATGCACTCCTTCCTCTCTGCTCCCAAAGAGCGACGCGACCTTATCCTCCTGCAGCGCCAGCCAGAGACCGACCCTACGATAAGGCGCAAGGGGGAATACGGCAACTTCAACACGCTCGTTGACCGTGCGAAACAGGCGCGCGACCTGTTTCTCATCATCGGTCCTCCGGGAACGGGCAAGACATCCTACGGACTGGTGAACCTGCTGAAGGAGGAACTGCTGGAGGAGGACACCAACGTGTTGCTGCTGTCATACACAAACCGGGCGGTTGACGAGATATGCAGCAAGCTTGTGGAACTGAAGGAGGAGGATCCCGACTTCGACTTCGTGAGGATTGGTTCCGAGCTCTCTTGCTCCAAGGAATACCGTCAATATCTGCTGAGCAACAAACTGAAATCCCAAGATCTGGATTCCGGCAGAAAGGCCATCCGCTCCACGAGGGTGTTCTGCGGAACTACTGCCGCGCTCAACGCCAACGTGTCATTGCTGCAGATAAAGCACTTCAGTCTTGCCATTGTAGACGAGTCGTCGCAGATTCTCGAGCCACATCTCATCGGACTGCTCAGCGCACAGAAAGACAACCTGTGCAGGATAGACAAGTTTGTGCTCATAGGCGACCACAAGCAGTTGCCTGCCGTAGTGCAGCAGACGCCGGAGGAGTCTGCCGTGACTGAACCGGAGCTGTGCGACATCCATCTCTCTGACTGCCGGTTGTCGCTCTTTGAGCGTCTGCTCACACATTTCAAGACGGGCAGAGGCGACTACGACGACCGCTTCGTGTATATGCTGACGAAGCAGGGACGCATGCACAGAGACATTGCGGAATTTCCAAACTATGCCTTCTATGGCAACCGCCTCGACATCGTGCCGCTCGACCACCAGATTCTTCCCAATGTGCGCAAAAACACCGGCAACGGCATCATCACCATGCTCACGACCCGCCGCATAGCTTTCGTCACGGCAGAACCGCCAAAGCGGTCGCTATCGGCAAAGACAAACAGCGTGGAGGCAAGGATGATTGCCGCCACCGTACGCGCCGTGTATGAGCTGGCATCCGGTTGTTTCGACACAGAAAAGACGGTTGGCGTGATAGTGCCCTACCGCAACCAGATATCCACGGTGAGAAACGAGATAGACAAGTTCGGCATTCCCTGTCTTCATGACATCACGATAGACACCGTGGAGCGCTATCAGGGCAGTCAGCGTGACTATATCATATATGGTTTCACCATCCAGCAGCCGTATCAGCTCAACTTCCTTACGAGCAATGTGTTTGAAGAGGACGGACTGGTGATAGACCGCAAACTGAATGTTGCCATGACCAGGGCAAGACTGAACCTGATTCTCATCGGAAACCCTGTTCTTCTCAACGAGAACTTCACTTTCTACAAACTGATGGAGTTCGTGAGAAGCAAGGGTGGATACTTTGATGTAGCTCCGGATGATTATTGCAAGGGAAACTTTGAAGTAAGCGAAACGGTTGACGCCTATGAAACGACAATGGCTGAGGAAACATTGGGCATGTCATCCCGATTCGCCGCCGCATTCAGCAAGCATGTCGTGGATGAGATAAAAAATGATTCGCGCACAAGAGGACACGAGATAATCCTCGGCAATACGACTGATGCCAACATGTCGCTCATCAACTACGGACGGTCGGACTTCTCAAATGACTCGTCGCTATTCAGCACGGAATTGAATGCCAACCTGATAATGAATGCCGACGACCAGGTATTGCTATACTGTCATTACATCATGCAGAGGTATTATCGCAGTGCGAAAAGACTGTATCAGTCTTACAGCAACTGGTTGTCGGCCATGGCAAAGAATATGAGCGGAAGAATAAGGTTTATAGACATCGGATGCGGACCTGCCACCTGCGGCATCGCGTTTGCAGAGCAAATGGCGGGGCTGTTTCCGGACATTCATTATACTGGCATTGACATCTCTGCGGCGATGAAGGCAATGGCGGAAAAACTACTGGGAGAAACTACCGGCGACAAGATGCTGATGGATTTCAAGACTTCATTCATGGAATTGGACGACAGATATTGGACTTCCGTGTCTGAAGTGCCAAACCTCGTGGTTTTCAATATGTCGTATTTCTTCTCAAATGTAGACTGCACCTTCACAGAAAACCTGGCAGACAGGATTGTCAGCGTGATGAGGAAGCATCCGCTAAACCGTTATGTTTTCATCATCCAGCATTCAGACCACGACACGAAGATACGTTCTTTCCTTGTCTTCAAGAACATGCTGGAACAATATGTGGAAACAATAAAGGCTGAGCGCTCTACCTTCTGTTATGAACAGGAAGAAAATCCCAATACTCCTCCGTTCTGCTATGAAATATGGAAGTCAAAATAACCCCAAGCGGTCATCAGCGCCGCTTGGGGTCAGACTCAATGGGGCATATAAATCTCCCGCTTATTTCGTGAGTTTATACCACACCCATGCGATGTATGCCAACACGAACGGAATGGCAAGGCTGACGACACTCATGGTCTTCAGGGTGAACTCTGATGATGACGAATTGTAGATTGTCAGCGACGACTCCATATCGGCATAAGACGGATAGTAAGGCGTGTCGTTATAGCCTGCCACCCAGAAGAGCGACAGAACCACAAGCACCGTTCCCAAGCCGGAGAACCAGATTCCCTTGCGGCTCTTTCTGAACAGAGCGGCAAAGACTGCATAGAGCACCATGAGTGTGCCCAAGAGGAAGCTTATGAGCGCCGCCGGCATGGCTATGAAATTGTTGAGATATTTGTTGTCTACCCACTGGAACTCATGCAGGCCGGTAGTTTCGTAACTGCCGGTCGTAAGCAATACTGCCGTTGTGGCAAGAAAGAGAACGACAAATACCGGAGCATTGACACAGAGCTGTTTTCTGTTCCACTCTGCCGTGTTCTCGTCTTTCACCTGATTGAGAAACCACAGGTTGGCCTGCACCCTTGTGAGGAACAATACCATCAATCCGAACATCACCACACGCCAATCCAGAAGGACTTCGAGTCCATGCCAGTCTCCCCACTGCGATATCACGGGAGCTGTGGCGTCTGTGAGATTTGTCTTCTCTACCGTGAAATCGCTTCCGAAGAAGAATGTGCTCACCGCACCGCCCAAGAGCAGCGGCGCAAGAATGCCGTTGATGAAAAGGAAGATGTCATATAGCTTGCGGCCGAGGATGTTTCCGTCGGAATGACGGTATTTGAAGCTCACCGCCTGCACGACGAAGCCGAAGAGTATAAGCATCCATATCCAGTATGCTCCACCGAAGGAGGTGGAATAGAACAGCGGAAACGAAGCGAAGAAGGCTCCGCCAAAGGTGACGAGCACGGTGAAGGTTAGTTCCCAACGGTGGGCAATGGTATATATCATGTCCTCACGCTGCTCCTCCTTCATCTGGGGTATCATCGACTGTCCGCCCTGAACGAAGAGCATAAAGACCAACAGTGATCCCAAGACGGAAATCAAAAGCCACCAGTATTCTTGTAATAATTGATAGTTCATAGTGTATATATTTGTGGGTTTAACAAAATCAGTTTACGTGTTCCTGCACTTCGGGACCCTTCTTTATCTGCTTTATCATAATGTTTATCTCAGCACACAGCAAGATGGTGAACAACAAGCCGAAGATGACAAATGTGGTGACAACCTGACCTACCGACAGACTTGACACGGCTGCCTGCACTGGCATGATATCCTGGATTGCCCATGGCTGACGACCCACTTCGGCTACTATCCAGCCACACTGGGAGCAGAGATATGCCAGAGGCAAAGTGACAAATGCCAAAAGCGGGAATACACTTATTTTCTTCCATCTGCAGCTCAGCCATCCGCGTCTCTTGAACGACAGAAACACCGTTGCGGCGAGGAACACCAACAGCCATCCGCCTACGGCGACCATGATATGGAAAGGATAGAACACCATTGCCACATCGGGGATTGCTTCTTTCACATCATTGAAGTAGCCGTAGCCAAAATACTTGTAGTCTGGCTTCAGTTCCTTTTCCGCCTTTGCCATTCCGGCAGCGTCGCCTGCCTTCTTAGCCTCGTTGTATGCCGCCAGAGCCTTCTGGGCTGCCTTGCCGCGCTTGATGCGTTCGGCATACGGAATGGTATTGACCATCTTTCCATCCACAATGTCTTTGCCCTCAATAATGTCTTTGATGCCCGGAATAAAGGCATTGGCGTCGTGGCGTCCCAGTATGCTCAATCCCTTTGGTATGGCTATCTCAAACAGCATCGGATCCTTGTCGTCATTCCACTGTTTTTCCGTATTCAGTATGCCAAAGCCCACAAGGGGCGTGCCTTCCTTGCCCTCATACAGACCCTCCATGGCAGCGAGCTTCATGGGCTGCACCTTTGTCACCTCAACAGCACTGCCGTCGCCGGAGAACATACACAACAGGATGCCTGCAAGACCTACTGCGCCGCCTACCTTGATGGATTTGACGGCAAAGTCTACGTTGCGTTTCTTCATCAGGAACCATCCGCTGACGCATACGACAAAGGCACCGGCGAGACACCATCCGCTGGTGACGGCATGGATGAACTTGTTTACCGCTACCGGCGACAGAGCCACATCACGGAAGCTGACCATCACATTGCGCATCTGGTCGGCAGAAAACTCCATGCCCACAGGATACTGCATCCATGAGTTGGCAACGAGAATCCACCATGCGCTCAGACTCGCGCCAAAGGCAGTGAGCCAGGTGGCAGCAAGGTGCTGGCCGGCAGAAAACTTCTTCCATCCAAAGAACATCACGGCGAAGAAAGTGCTTTCGCAGAAGAAGGCAAAGATGCCCTCAATGGCAAGCGGAGCACCGAAGATGTCGCCCACGAACCATGAATAGTTGGAGAAATTGGTACCGAACTCAAACTCCAGGATAATGCCCGTGGCTACTCCGATAGCGAAGTTTACGCCAAAGAGCGTCATCCAGAACTTGGTGAGACTGAGCCATTCCTGCTTGCGGGTGCGGTAATACACTGTCTCCATCACGGCTACTATTATTCCCAATCCCAATGTCAGAGGAACGAAAAGCCAATGGTAACATGCGGTAAGGGCAAACTGAGCCCTTGACCATTCTACTACGTTGATTATATCCATACGCTTTTTTATTAAGGTTTCGTTGTTATCAGATTTTCCCTCACTTTGTCTGCTTTTTCCTCGTCGGTGCCCGAAAGGGCGGGCTGGAAAAAGAATATCCGGAGAACGGCAAACATTATGAAGAGCTTTATGAGGATGATGGTCCACAGCGTCTTGCCGACCGTCATCCCCCTGAAGCCTTCATAATAGAAGAGGAATATTTTACGCAATTTCTCCATATCTTTGCTTTATCCTCCCCAACGGGCTATTGAACGTTGGGAGTTGTTGTCATAATATAGTTTTGCAAAGATACTATTCCTTCTACATGTGAACAATTGTAAATATCTATCCCGTGATAGAGAATATCTTTTCAGCACGGGATTTTGTCATCTTTAAAAGCCATCAGGGCTGCTTGGATTTTGTTTTTTGGCAACTATATTTTTCAAAACGGTCATAGTCTGATGCCGTATTTCATTATCCCCTCGCCTATCATCCCTGCGGGCATGAATGTCTTCATGGTGTCGGTAATGGTGTTGAGCATACGCTCTCTTACGTAATCCTCCTTGACATACAGCGACACTCGCCTTTGCGAGAGATAGTCGCCTTCTATCGGGCGCACGTTCTCCCGCTGCCTGTCGTTGAGAAACGGAAGGTGCATCTCCGGAATGATGGTAAAACCGCCATTCTCGTCGACGATATGCACAAGGGTGGTGATGCTGCCAGCCTCATAGATATGGGTTCCCTTGCTCCGTGCTTTACAGAAAGAGAAAGCGCTGTCTCTCAGACACTGGGCATCCTTCATTATCCACATGTTCTCGTGTTCCAGATTCTCCGGTTTGAACACGGGCAACTTGCGCCAGCAGCTCTCGGCAAGATATACCATGAATTTCTCTGCATAGAGCGGAATCTCAAGCACCCCATCGCACACATTGCCCGATATCGCCATTCCGGCATCCAGTTCGCCTCGCAGCAGTGCCTCTATCATGAAGTTAACTTTCATTTCCTGTATCGACAATTCCACTGTGGGATACATCTCCCGATAGTGTCTGATAAACTTCGGCAGTATGTATGGCGCTATCGTGGGACCTACCGACAATCTGAACCCGCCGCCTATTTGTCCCTTGTCTTCAGAAACTATCTCGCCGATGCGTTCAATCTCCATCAGCGCATTCTCTGCCTGACGGATTATCTTTTCGCCGGCGGTGGTAGGCGTCACCGATCTGTTGGTGCGGTCAAAGATGCGTATGTCGAGTTCTTCTTCCAGTTTTTGCAGCATGGCGCTGAGCGTTGGCTGCGATACATTACACGAGTCAGCCGCTTTCGCAAAATTGCGGAAGCGGTTGACGGCGATTATGTATCTGAGTTGTTGTAGATTCATAATGCGGTGTTAGTGAATGGGCATATACATTGTTGACTGTTTCTTCTTATATAAAGAGATTCACGTTTGCCCTGTCTGCACGCTCCATATAGCTTGCCACACCTCCAACGGTGACATTGTCGAGCAGTTCCTCGCGCTTCACTCCCATCACATCCATCGACATCTGGCAGGCTATGAACTCCACTCCATTGTCGATTGCCTGCTGGCGAAGCGACTCCAGAGAGTCCACTCCCTTCTTGTTCATCAGATAGCGCATCATCTTGGCGCCCATACCCATCATGTTCATCTTCGAGAGTGCCAGTCTGGAAGAGTCTGAAGGAAGCATCCAACTGAACATCCGTCCGAAAATGTCTTTCTTCACCTTTGGCTTGTGAGTCTTCTTTATGGCATTCAGTCCCCAGAACGTGAAGAATATGCTGACTTTCTTTCCTGTTGCTGCCGCCCCGTTGGCGAGAACGAATGTGGCGAGCGTCTTGTCGAGATCGTCGCTGAAGAGTATCAACGTCTTTCCAAAATCGTTGGTCTGAGGCTTGGCTGCTTCTATGGCGCATGGTGTGGCTTTCTCTATGAGAGCTATGTGTATGCCAGCCTCCGACCGTTTGCCCAGAAACTTGTTTCCTGTTGTATTACACCATGCCTCTGCATCTCTTGGGAAGGCAGCGTCTGTGGCACGGATTTCCAACTGCTGGCCTGCACTCAATGCGTCCATCGCCTGTTTCATCTTCATGATTGGTCCGGGACACTGAATGCCACACGCATCTACCTTTATCACCTCTTTGTCTGCGGAACACGACGGAGCATCAGCGCTGCATCCTGACGTTTCTGAAGCGTTCGCCTGACTATTATCTGCTGCTTCGTCGAATCCTTCCGGCGTGTTTATCTTTGCAGTGGCAGCCTTGTATGTCTTGTATCCTCCTATCAGATTGCGCACATCTTCATATCCGTTGGCTTTCAGGATATTGGAAGCCAGATAGCCACGGAGTCCCACTCCGCAGAACAGCCATATCTGCTTGTCTCTCGGTATCTCAGACAGTCTGTCGCGCATATCGTCCAACGGGATGTTTATGGCTCCATTTATTGTCCCCAGAGCATATTCATCGGCTGTGCGCACATCGATGAGCGTCACCTTCGTAGTATCAATATCTTTCAACTCGCGCCAATATAGTGGAGTCATCTTTCCGCTCAGTATATTGCCTGCCACATAGCCGGAAATCGCCACGGGATCTTTGGCAGAAGAGAATGGCGGTGCGTAGGCATGCTCCAGACGGGTGAGGTCGTCTACTGTGGCTCCGTTCTTTATCGCCATGGCATATTCGTCGATACGCTTGTCCACCCCGTCGTAGCCCACGATCTGAGCGCCATAGAGTCTGCCGTCTTCAGGCGAGAAGGTTATCTTGATGTCCATCTGCATACTGCCGGGATAGTATCCGGCGTGGGCGCCATTATGTATAGTGGCTGAGAGATAAGGGATGTCCATCTGCTTGAGTCGCTTTGCCGGCAGACCGGTAGATGCCACGGTAATGTCGAACACTTTGGCTATTGCCGTGCCGATTGCCCCTTCGTATCTCTCGTTGTTGCCCATCACCATATTGTCTGCCACGATGCGTGCCTGACGGTTGGCGGGTCCTGCCAGGAAGTTCAACCACGGTTTGCCAGTGATGGGATGAGGATATTCTATGGCGTCGCCTACGGCATAAATGTTCTCGTCTGATGTCTGCAGATACTCGTTCACCCAGATGCCGCGCATGTCGCCAAGTTTCAGTCCTGCTGCCTGTGCAAGTCGTGTTTCCGCTCTCACACCGATGCTCAGCAACACCAAATCTGCCTTGAGACTGATGCCTGATTTGAAATGCACTTCCAGTTCTTCTCTCTCCTGAGAGAAGCCTTCCACTGCCTGTTCCAGATACAGTTTCACGTTCTGCTGCTGCAGATGGTCGTGCACGATAGCCGCCATCGAATAGTCGATAGGCGCCATCACCTGGTTTGCCATCTCCACCACAGCCACCTGTGCTCCGGCATGCTTCAGATTCTCCGCCATCTCCAGACCGATGAATCCGCCTCCCACAATGACAGCTCGCCTCACCTTGTGGTTGCTCATGTAACGCTTGATGCGGTCGGTGTCGCTCACGTTTCTCAGCGTGAAGATTCCTTCGCTGTCGATGCCATCAAGAGGCGGCACCACTGGCGACGCTCCCGGTGAGAGCAACAGTTTGTCGTAACATTCGCTATATTCCTTGCCGTCGACGGTGCGCACGGTCACTTTTCTGGCTGCCGCATCTATCGCCGTTACTTCACTCCTTGTGCGCACGTCGATATTGAAACGTCTGCCGAAAGCTTCTGGAGTCTGCACAAACAGACGGTCGCGGTCTTCTATCACTCCACCGATATAATATGGCAATCCGCAGTTGGCGTATGAGATATGTTCTCCTTTTTCAAAGAGTATGATTTCTGCATCTTCTGTCATTCGTCTGATGCGTGCGGCTGCAGTAGCTCCACCTGCCACTCCACCCACTATGAGGAATTTTTTCTTGTTTGCTGTCATGGCCGATAAATATTTACTCCCAAAACGGTCATTAGGACGTTCAGTAATGGTGAAAGAATAACTTAATCAAATTTTGACCTGTATTTTTATTGGTCAAGTTATTGTTTTACCTTTACTCAATTGGGTATTTTATTACTGTTTGCTGTCTTTTCTACTTCACGCTCTCTATCACTTGCTTCAGTTCGTTTGCCGACATGGCACCGCTCTGTCGCCATTTCATCTCTCCTCCGTTGAAGATCATTAGGGTGGGAACGGACTGGATGCGCATCTGCATAGCTATGGCTTCGTTTTTGTCTACGTCAACTTTCACTATGCGTATGCTGTCGCCGAGTTCTTCCTTCAGTTGTTCCAAAACGGGATGCATTGTCTTGCACGGACCACACCATGTGGCAAAGAAGTCAACAAGGGTCAGTTGACCGCTCTTTATTATATCTGAAAGCTTTTCCATATCTTTTATATTTATTGGTTAATACTTGGTCTGTCATCAATTTTGACGATGCAAAGATACGGCTTCTTTTATAGACAAACAAATGAGCATATCTATATCATAATAGACTGCAACTATCATAAACTTAAATCGGTCTACCCAAATTAGAATAAACAAAATACAAACAAGTCCTAATGATCATTTTGTTTTAAACCGGCAGAAACCCCATGCTTTTACCTGTCTCCAATACAGAACGAGATACTTGAGCTTCAACAGCTTTATGCCCTAAAATGGGCACGATGCTTGCCCATGTGGGGCAAGGTGCTTTCTCAACAGGGGCAAGGTGCTTGCCCCTGTTGGGCAGAATTTATGCCAAGCGGTTGCCCAATAAGTTGATGTCATCTGATAATTGAAAGCGCATCCGCGATGATAGTGTTACGCTTACTTTCCATGATACTTCAATGATACTTTAATGACACTTTTCTGTAAAGCATTCAGAAAAGTATCATTGAGTCAAGTCATTAGTCTATAGCGGTTTAGTGGCTTCATTAAGGAGAAAAATGATACTATGACAGATTATTGATGACAAACAAAATTCATAGCGATGTAATAACGATTGGGGACAAACAGGACGTGCACAATCAGATGGCAAAATGGTCGTACACTCAAATTGAGAATGTAGACGTAGATGTCAAGGGATTTCTGATTTCGAACCGAGGTAAACTCTTTGCCACGAATGAAGTTCAATTAACAGACAATACCATTGACATCTTCCTCGCTTTTGTTGGTCACATGTCATGTAGCGCAGACACTTATGTTTCGCTCGGTGCCTCCAATGGTAGTGCCGACCAACTTATGAATTGGGACGGAATACAGAAGTTGGGGTTAGGAGCGCCACCAAAAAAGAAGGCACAAGGTTTATCCTGGTAATGACAATGAGAGGTGATTTGTAGCAACCAGCACTACAAATCAACTCAAATTGCAGAAATATGATGTCAGAAGTAAAGATTTCCAATGATTTAATATTTCGTCTGAATAAGATTTTTTATCTTTGTAGTCAATAATTGACAATCCTATCAAGAAAAGTCTATTGGTTTAATCTAACCTCTGAACAACATTGGAAGATAACACCGAACAGCCTTTAACGGCTGACGCTTCATTGTATAATGGGCAGCCTACCGACACAGGCTCATCGTGTCCAAGTGCAAGACTTACCTCTTGTACGCCCTCCATCTTAAATAACAAAGGTGGGGTGTCGGTAGAGAATGCCATGACAAATCTTGTTTTAAAGTTTTCACATATTATGGGCATATTAAAGCATAAAGACCTTCCCAAATGGCTGGATGAAATAATCTACACGGATTTTGGAGCCATCTTTGAACCACATCCGCAAGATGTGGTTTATAATCCAGATCAACCTTATGAATTTGTAAGGATTTATCTTGGCACATATTTCCCTCGAAGCTATGCAGAGGCTTTTTGTATAGTGAACAACCTTTTTGAAAACGAAAAATTCCTCTCAAGTATTTACGCTTTAGAAGAAGTAAACATTCTCGATTTTTGTTGTGGAACAGGAGGTGAAATCATAGGGCTTATAGATGTTCTCCAATCTAAATTGCCGAACCTTAGAAGAATAAATATTGATGCTTTTGATGCCAATCCTGATGCGATTCTTTTTTTGTACCACTTAATAGAAGCTGTTGTCGAATCAGGCAATGTTAGAGTTAATATAAATATAAATCCACAAGGATTATATGTATCTTCAGAACAGGAGCTTAGTGATTTGGTAAACCTAACAAATGTCCAATATCATTTTATCGTTTCATTCAAAGCTCTTAATGAATTCATTCAACATGGTACGTTTAAAGATAAGAATGTTTATTCACTAATTTCTTCTTATTTTCTACCATTGCTTTCTGATGTTGGTGTGTTAATCCTTTCAGATGTCGCAACAAAGTTGAACAATAGTGGACTTTTTTATCCACAGATCCTTAATGCAGGTATAAATTCATTCATAAATTCGTGTAATAATGAATTTAAGACATTATTCCCATATCCATGCTATTTCTACGAAATGACATGCAATGGATGTTATATGCAGGATATATTTACCATCAGTCATAGTAGAAAGAAAAACGACGTCAGCAAAGTCGCTTATCGTATATTATGTCGAAAAAAATTTGCAGACGTTATCGTTACTTCTGATGTTAATCAATTTTGTAGAAAAAATAATCCATTGGCTGATAAGAAACTTCCATACAATCATTAAATATGGCATTAGATAATCTTACACCCGACAAATATCAGCAAATTATAATAAATATGTCTGCTGATAGAACCGCAATAGTGAAAGGTATTGCTGGTTCTGGTAAATCCTTGACTTTGCTAAAGAAGGCAAAACAAGTTTCTACATTTACAAGTTCCTATGCTATCATTGTTTATACAAAGTCACTAAAACAGTTTTTTGTTGACGAGTTAGCTGAGATAGGACAACCAAAAGGTCATGTCTATTATTTTGCAGAATGGCAAAGATCTTCAAAACCTAAATTTAACTACATGTTTATAGATGAATGTCAAGATTTTAACTCTGATGAAATAAATGACTTTTGTCAGCATGGCACTTATTGTTGGTTTTTCGGAGATTCTTTTCAGTCTATAATGGAGTTTCCTAATCATCCTATTCAATCAGTAGAGGACACTGCTAAACAATTAGGTGTTCATCCACAAGATTTGTGCATAAACTGGAGATTAACAATAGAAAATGCAAAAGTAGGTGAATACATTAGACCTGAATCACGTTTATCATTTGCGTGTGTTAAACATGGTCCAAAACCAAGATTATTAAAATCCAATGCCCAACTTGATAAAATCATAGAATATATTTCAAATGATAATCTAACTGATGTGGGAATCTTGGTGTACTATACTGATCAAGTTAAACAAATCCGTGATTACTTTCTGTCAAAAGGTATTCCTGTTCAATGGAAAACCAAAGATGAAATGGAGATTAACTTTAAGTCAACAAGTCCCAAAATAATCACATGGCATTGTGCAAAAGGATTGCAATTCAATGATGTATTCATTCCATGCTGCGGTTTGGACGAATACAAACAGTATGTTCAATGGTCTCATGAACCTATGACGGAAAAGAAGTCCGCCCTTTATGTCGCAACAACTCGCCCTTTAGAGAATCTTTATTTGTTGTACACGAACAATTTAGCTCCTCTATTGCCAAATCCAAATTCACCTGTTTATTCAGGTAATACAGGTTCGAATTCTGGTCCATTTTAAAATAATATATTATGAAATATTATATTCCTACATCAAATATAAACTTGGACAATATACTTCAATCGGAGTGTATATTGCCTCCTACTCATTACAACCAGAGAATTTCTGGTTATAATAGTTTTGAACAAATTGAACAACTACGCTCATTTAGTTCTATTATCTTGTTTGATTACCCGGTACATTTCACAATTAATGATACCGGACGATACAATTTTCCCATTCTCATTGAAATAGAGGATGAATATCAAAGCAATGATTTTGAAAAGCTTCAGGAAGGGGTGTATGTATGCAATCATGCAATCCAAATAACTCCTTCGAATTGCCGAGTATACTTTTTTTCTAAACAAGCTTATGATTTGACACTTATAAATACAAAAAGCAACAAATCAATCAAGTTTTTCAGAAAATACACAATACTTCCTGATATATCAGGATTGAATACAAAGCCTTTTCCAGAACTTAGCACTCCCAACTGCAATCCGTTGCCTTGTGAGGATAAGTACATTGATAAACAAAAAGGAGCTATGTATGCTTACCTACTTGGGCAGAAACTTTCTCTATCTGCTGATTTGGCGTCATTGCTTAGATTAGATCAGGAAATCTATAATATTTTGACAAGCCTTATCGCAACACCTTCTCTCTCTTCAACTTTTGGCATTAAGTTATCAAAACTTGTTGAGGATTACAAAAAAGTTGATAGTATTGAGAAGAAGAATCAAAAAGTGTTCGATAAAGAACTTGATAACGCCCTTGGTAAGAGATTTAAATTCTTAAAGGGTTGTTTTATTGGTGTCCTTAATAAGCTTGGCTTATGGGAGATTTGCCTTGATACACTTTGTAAGAAATGGAACTGCCATTTGCTTCCTAACGTTGATACACTTGTTTCAACAAGTGATTACACTATGTTTAGGGCTGAAATTGAAAGAAGAACAGCAATTAATGTTGAAACGCATCAGAGTAATATCAAAGAGTCTTTACAAGGGATCTCTGTCTATGGCTATAACGTCGTAATAGAGAATATGAATCTTGTAAATAAGGCCATTGAATACATCATTGGAAATGATTTAACTCCTGAGACCTTGTCTGCGCATCGTATGGACATTTATATGGGCATCATGCAGTCAATAGTCCCAACAATAAAGATAAGTGTTGGTGAAGAAAATTGGAATACCTCTGTGGAGCGTAATTACATAAATAGCCTTCACGCCCACATAGAGGACCCTGGCGTTCCCTTTGATATTAATAGCATAAATAATAAGGAACTAAAAGCTATCGCATGTTTTATCTTGCGTGGACATAGTTTTTCTGATCTGACAACATTACTTAAACTTAATGCGATAGAAGATTATCGGGCAAGTTTAGTACTGTGGGGAACACTTTGCGGTTACTATGGCATGAATCGTGACTCGCTACAATTAGTGCTGTCTGGCGAGAATTACAAAAAAGTGTATAAAAAACTCTTCGGAAAAGAGTTGGGCAAGATAACAAATATTCAAATACCAACCATGTCACAAGCATCTACTGAAGAAGGAGTGTTTAATGTCGAGGATTATAAATTCCTTCTTGAAAAGTTCAAGTTCAACAAGGATGTAGATGAATTTATAAATGCTGTGGTTAGCAGGAGTAAAGCTGCTAAAATTGGGATTGCAGATGCCATTAATTATGTATGTGGTAACAAACCTTATAAAAGCTGTAAAAGACAACGCAAATTACCGAAGATGGCATATAATGCATACTTGTTGAAAGATGACAAGGTCAAGTTTACAGAATACATCAAGGAAAATCTGAAAACAAGCAAAGCGCAGAAAGAAACATTTAAACATTTCGGATTTGGAGAGGATAAAGACAAAAAGATTACGAAATTAGAAACAAGGGCAGAATCAGATTTGTTTTCTGTAACGGATAAAAAAGATACAATAGGAGACGAAGGTACAGTGGCTGTACCAACAAAAATTGTTAGAGAAAGAAACGAAAGTATATCTAACTTAAGAGAAATGCCACACAAAGAAGAATCCATTATAGAGAATACAGCATGGATTAACGAATGTGCTTCTATGATTTCTGATTCACGTGCAAGAAAACAGTTCATTGAAGATTTGGTATGGTTTGTGGAAAATCATCACGAAACATACAAAGATAAGAAAAAAGGAACAGTAAAAGGGTATTATGCAGGACATGATTGTACAAATGAGCGTGTAATTGAAAGGTTGAAAGTTTACATAGAGAATAAACTTAAACCACGATATGAAAATATGCGATGGCTTGCAGAAATCTATGCAAAGATTCCAATCAACAATATAATAGATTATATATCGAAACTGTATGGCAATTAAAAAAAATAATATATGTACTGATTCTGGTAAAATAGTTGAGGCGACAGCACCTGTCATTATTTCCGCCAGCCGTTCAACTGATATACCAGCCTTTTATGCCAAGTGGTTTTTCAACCGCTTGGCTAAAGGCTATTGTGCTTGGTACAATCCTTTCAATCAGCAGAAAATGTATATCTCTTTCAAAAAATGTAAGGTCATTGTATTTTGGACAAAGAACCCTAAGCCAATATTACCTTATCTGCACGAATTGGATGAAAGAGGAATACATTATTATTTTCAAGTCACCCTAAATGATTATGTGGAGGAAGGATTTGAACCTAATGTTCCTTCTGTTGATGAACGTATAGAAACATTTATCCAACTTTCTAAAATTATAGGGAAGGAACGAATTATATGGCGATTTGATCCACTCATTATAACACCCAATATAACTCCTCGTGAATTACTATTGCGTATTTGGCATATTGGCAATAAGTTAAAAGGTCACACGGATAAACTCGTATTCAGTTTCGTGGATGTTAAAGCTTATCGTAAGGTTCAAAACAATCTTGTCAAGGAGACAATGCTTTTCACTAAGGACAACGTGGAAAATGCAGAAGCAAGTTATGCGCAGAGAATTGAAATTGTTGAAGGACTTCAGAAAATACGAGATGCCTGGCATAAAGATGGTTGGAAAATAGAAATGGCTACTTGTGCAGAAGATATCGACCTTGAAAGGTATGGAATAGAGCATAATCGCTGCATAGACGGAGAACTAATGAAACGTATATTTGCCGATGATGAAGAGCTTGTATATTACCTCCATACACTAAAATGGCCAGAAAGAGATATGTTTGGCAACTTACCCCCAATACCTAATAAGGTGCGTAAAGTCAAAGATGCGGGTCAACGTAAAGTATGCGGTTGTATGGTTAGCAAAGATATTGGTATGTATAATACTTGTAGGCATTTCTGCGTTTATTGCTATGCAAATACCAGCAAGGAATGTGTAATCAAAAACGCAGAGAAACATAATGATGATAGCGAAAGTATTATAGAATAACTTATGCTCGAACAAGAACTACAACAATACCTCCTCCGCAAATATCCGCAGGAGAACGCACGATGTGAATGGAAGGAGTTTAAGAACTTGAAGAACTCGTTCTGTGGGGACGAAAAGAACGATGTTATTTCCTACGTGTCGGCTATTGCCAACATGGAGGGAGGACATCTTGTGCTTGGAGTTAAGGATAAGACACTCGAAATTGTCGGGACTGACATTTCTAGGCTTACATTCAATGGACAACCTGCCAATACACAGTCGGCAACGTTCAAACTGACGGAACAATGCACTTATCTGTCATCTGAAGGACTGAATATAGAAGAATTTGTAACTGATGATACAAACCAGCGAGTATGGATAATACACATCCCAAAGCACTTGCCTCGTCGCCCTGTCCTTGCCCACAAGAAGGCATGGCAGCGGATAGAAGATTCTTTAGTTGAAATGACTAGCGAAAGGATGAGCGTCATCCTCGAAGAGCCTATCTATACAGCAAAGGATTGGTCTGCAGAAATTGTACTTGATGCTACAATAGACGATTTGGATGAGGTTGCTATTGCCAAGGCTCGAATGATGTTCAAGAAGGTTCACAGTCGCATACCTACGGAAGAAGTGAATGCTTGGAATGTCCAAACTTTCCTGAGCAAGTGTGGATTGACGAGAAACGGAGGCATAACACGGGCTGCTATTATTTTGTTGGGCAAATACGAATCTGCTTTCAAACTGCGTCCTGCCGTAGCACAGGTTACATGGACACGCCGAGACAAGAATCAGGAGGTGGTAGACTACGAACACTTCACAGTACCTTTTATATTAACGGTGGACGAAATTCTCTCAAAGATAGAAAACCTGACATTGCGTAAAATGCCTGGAGGAACGCTTTTCCCTGATACGATGAAACAGTATGACGACTATACCATTCGTGAGGCTCTTCATAACTGCATCGCACATCAAGACTATACGCTTCAGCATCGCATCAACTTCGTAGAGAATCCTGGATATCTCTATTATTCCAATGCTGGTACATTCATCCCTGGCACATTAGAGAATGCTTTAAGAAACGAAGAACCGCAGACTCATTTCCGCAATGAATGTCTGTGCAGGGCAATGGTTGACTTCAACATGATCGATACCGTAAGTCGTGGCATCAAGAAGATGTTCAACGAGCAATGGCGCAGACACTTCCCTATGCCTGATTATGAGATAGACCAAATAAAGAAGAAAGTCGTAGCACGTATCTATGGCAACGAAATCAATAAGCGATATACTTACTTGCTGAAGACAAACGACACTCTTTCTCTATGGGACTGTATCTCGCTTGATGCCGTACAGAAAGGAAGAACCATTCATGAAGATGTGGCGCAAGACTTGCTCAGACGTGGGCTTATAGAGGGCGAGGCTCCGCATTACAGCATTTCTCTTAGCATTGCAAAGAACACTCACCAACTGTCTTCTTACACAAAAACAAAAGGATTGGATAAGGAGAGATTGCGTCAAATGGTTCTACAATATCTCAGCAATGCAGGCAACGAAGGTGCCAAGCGAGATAGCATATACGAATATCTCAAAGATGTGCTACCTGCCAACAAGACGGAAGAGCAAAAACTTCGCTATGTAGGCAGACTATTAGTAGAATTGAATGAAGAAAAACAGATAGACAGAATAGGGTTGAAGTGGATATTGAAAGACTACAATCGGTCGGTTTAATTATAATCCGACCGAAAAATCTATAATTCGACCGAAAATCTGACCGTTTGACGATGTTCTGACCGAAAACAGCCAATAGGACGGTATGTTTGACGTAGATATACAATACAAACCCAAAGAAAAGGAAATATGTTATTAGGAAACAAGATAAGGTCTCTTAGAGGCGAACAAGGAATATTGCAGCGGCAAGTAGCTGCATATTTAGAAATAGACACACCCATGTTCAGTAAGATTGAGCGTGGCGATAGACGAGCAAAAAGAAGCCAAGTAATTCAAATGGCAACATACTTCAAAGTGGATGAAAAGGAAATGCTCACCCTTTGGCTTGCCGACAAAGTATTGGATGCTTTGGAGGGTGAAGACGAATTGAAACTTACAGCCATTGAAACAGTAAAAGACGAGTTAATGGATGTTAATCGCTAATTTGCAGCAAACAATTCATCTTCTGATATAAACAACGCAAGATTGATTTCTTGCATACAATGGGAACTTTATGGTATCATTTACACTTGATACCGTAAAGTTTCTTCTGATTTACAGATATTTATAAAATATATATTGGTTCAAGCGTGGGGACCAAACTTCGTCGCCCGTTCTACGTCCAGAGGCTTCTCGCATTGCCTATCATCACAGAACGAGCAACGAGAGATCCCCACGTAAATATAGTGCAGACCCTTTGAGGGCTTGCAATACATACAACAATGGGCATCCACTCGTTGCCTTGTTCTTTGGTGATGATGAAATTTTGCGAGAATTTCCGGACATCAAAGACCAAGCGCTAAGTAAACGCCTTTCCAAAAAGTTCGTTGGCGTGGTGTTTACTTTGGAAGTAGCACTCACCAACATTGCAAAAATAGCAATTTATCGCAAAACGTACAACTTCTCTTGCAGTGAAATGAAATCACAAAAGACTGCCGCGTTTTATATGGCAGAGAAGGAAAAATAGTTGGGATTGTATTGGGAAATCATAGAAAAAGCATGAAAAACTTCAGAAAACAGAACTAGTTTATTGCTCGGAAATGATTATTATGAAAGAGCAAATCTATTAGCAGTTTCTCTATGTCATTATTGCATATAGCAGTATACTATTGCAAGTTGCAAAGCAAATCAAATTCTGGAGTTTTCGATTACTGTCGTTGCATTTTCTTTTATTATTTCAACTGCTTTCTCAGAGTATTCTTTTAGTAAATCTTCTGTATTTAAGATATAATATCTTTGGCTATCAGAATGTACTTTATATATTTCTACAAAATAAATGATATTATCTTTTGTTGTCGCAGATTGGTGTGTTATACCTTTTTTCTTTATTATATTAAGTTGCTTGTCCCAATTGTCAAAAAACACATATCGTCCTTGTCGGGGGAGCACTATGGTAGATAAATCGCAGTTATCGCTAAATGTTACGTCATGTAATATTGCATTCTCAAAAGAGACATCAAGCATTATGTTTGGTTTAGCGTGTCCGAACTCCCTTCTTAAAGAATCGGTGGGGAATCCTCCTCTAAACCAAACATTTTCCACTTTGCCGATAAAAGCACAATGTTCAAAACTCGAAGCTTGGAAATCCACGTCGTAAAAGTTGCAATCTATAAATTTGCAGCCTTTGAATTGCGGTTTTATAAATGCTCCGAACCTGACATTCTTAAAAGTGCAATTTGTATAACAGGAAGAACCGTATCCGATAATTGCTTCTTTGAAATTTACAGAATCAAATATGCAATTATAAAATTTGTTCCCATGTTCAGCTGCAGCTTTGAAAATTGTTCCGCAGAATAAAGAGTCTATAAAAGCTTTGCCTTCAATCCTGTATATCGTGTCAGAATGTGCAAACAAAGATTTGTAGAAATTGCATCTTATGTATTTGTTCGCCAAATAGGAGCAATCTATACGTTGATTACTTAAATCAACGTACCCATGTTTGTCAAGTGAATATTTTCCAATATGGTCGGGAGACAATTCTCGCTTTCAGCAAAAATATTTGAGCAAATTCACCTTGGTCGTATTATTGTATTGCTGTTTGGCGCAAATAACCGGATTATTCGTCTTCTTCGGTGGGGAGGGCTTCTTCGTATAGTTTTAATTCCCCGTCTTTTGTTCTTAGATATGCCGTTCCATAGGGTGCATGAAGCAGAGGAATGATGTCCGGACTGAAATTGCAGATAGTATTAAGTTTATACACGGAACTATTTTTCACCATGTCGTAACTGTCGTCCTCGTCTCCGGCAAAGAAACGCCACCCGCTGTCATACCCTTGGTAATTGTCTGCCGGTTCTTCGCGATACATATATCCCACGGGCATACCGTCCACGGCTATTCTGTCTGTGGCTAAACATCCGTCGGCTCCTTCCCAATCGGTAAGAAGCAGTTCAATCTTTTTTTTCTTTTTGAAAGGGTTTCTGATTTTCATCGTGTGATTTTTTTGCTGTTCGTATAATTAGTTTTTATTTATAGTCAGGAAATGTCCGCTTTATATAAAGTGGAGCTACGTTTGACTTTTCAAGGAACATAACCATGTATATTGGTGCATAGACAATCTTGTCTGCAATGTGCAGATTGTCGTTGTTGAAAATAACTGTCTTAGGAATGTCATATTCTTTGCAGTCCGTTATGTTTGACAAAGCGCGAAGTGTTTCGTAATCTTTACATGATTTTACCTCAATGGGCAGAGTCTTGACTTAAGTTCTATTGCCAAATTCCATTCCCCCCGCTTCTTGTTGTTGTAAAAGTAAGGCGTGATGTCGTGCACCGGTAACAAGTAAGGCATTGCTGGTGGTTTGATAGTAATGTTTGATATGGTTGTCTGTCTTCCTATTTGTCATTTCCGTTTTTTGCTCCGGTGTGTGGCTTTATTATTTGGGAATATTTGATGTTTGCCTTTTCCCTATGGCAAATATACGGACTTTGTGCCACTTTTACAAGGCTTTTTGCCCCGAAATGCCGCTTTTCCAAGATTTGAAGGTATATGATGCTATAAAGATTCGAAATGTTGTGCGAATTTTCCATAATTTACGCTATGAAATTACGCGATAAATCCATAAGAAAAAAAGTGCATGGGAAATAATGAAAATTACGAGCCATATATTTTAAAATACAAGGCACTTATTTTAAAATAAGTGCCTTGTATTTTTTGCTGTTTTAAGTGTCTGAAAAATAATGTGTTGAAAAACCGCCGAAAAATGGGCGTTTTGTGCTGTATGAACACTGCGGAAATCTGACGAAAAATGCTTGTTTTCTGATTCCTCGCGGAATTATTTCAGATATTCCAAACATTGGTTTATGGCATTGCGGGTACAATTGCCGTGTTTCAGTTCTTTGCTCCATTCAATTACGTTCTTTTCGAGTTTGTCGTATTCTTCGGGAGTGATTTCTGCAACAATCTTGTCAATGTCTTGCAGTGAAGCAACGCAGACTCCAATTCCTTTTTCTTTCACAACTTCCGCAATGGCAGCCTGTTCCCACACAATTACGGGAAGGTGGCAACGAATATAAAGCGAAGTCTTTATTGGATTGTTCAGTTTAAGGTAACTGCCGTAAGCTCCCTCGCATGCGTCAATGGAATTACCGTCCCATACAAGTCCGAAAGTACAATTGTTTTCGGAAATGAGTTGCGTGTCGCTCATAAAGCCGTGATAGTGAACGTTTTTGCTTTTTATTTGCGAAGCATCGAAACCTCTGCCGTAGAGTTCTAAATCGTAGTTGAGCGAAGAATTGGCAAGCTCGTAGAGAAAGGCGTTTTTCTTTCTTGAAAGTGCGCCGGCGTAAAGAATTTTGCATTTGCCTCCGTCATATTTATGAACCGCAGCTTCGGCATTCGCCGTGTAGTCTGTCATTTTATGGACAGCAATGCCGCCTTTATAGCCATGTTCTTCAATCCAACGCTTCATGTTGTTGTTGTGAACTATGAGTGCGTCGGAATTGTTGAGACGTTTCATTTCTTTTTGAGGCGTGAGCTTTTTGCGTCGGCAGCAGCCGAGGTCGTGAATGAGTGTGATGACTTTTGCACCGCGTATGTGAGCCATTTTGCAAATAAAAGTGTAGTACTTTTTTATGGGATATTGCAACACAAGGCGGTCGCCTTTGTGTAAACGGAACGGTATGACGCATACGCCTGCGAGGGTGGCGAAAAAACCGAGTATTTTGTTGTGGAAATGGGTCTGCCTAAGGGCAACGTTCTTGAAGCCCATGTCTTGCATTATATGCTCGTTGAAATTTTTCGAGATGTTTCCCGCGTGCGAAAAGTCGCGATAGTTATGTGATGCGTAACAATTCATCATTGGTAGGTTTATTCTTTTTCAAAAGTACAATATATTTCCGACACATCGGCGATACACAAGAAATTATGCGCATCCGCAGTTTTGTTTTCGAAGTCATGCTAATAAATAGTAGTGTTCGCTTGTTGTATTCAATGTCCTGTGTGATTTATTTTAGTTTTACTTGCTCGCATTCACCAATCTGCTGTAAATATAGGTGATATTGGTTGTTTTTATATGTATTTTCGTAGGCAAATTCTTGCGTTCCGTAATAAAAGGTGCATTTTATAGACACCAACTTTAAGGTAATAGATAGAATTTTACTACGTTTGTTGTTGGCAAAGCCGCATTTCATTGCTTTGTTTTCGATACCCTGTGTGATATGTTGCGGTGGTTGTGTGTGTTTACATGCAAGCTGTAGCGAAACGCGCGGGTGTATAAATGCCTATGCGCAGTTTTGCAGGAGGCTTGCAGCATCACGTTAAGAAAAGAAGCACTTAGAAACGCCTTTTCTGTAATCTATGGAGAATTAGATCATGTGTGCTAAGAGCAGGAGCGCGTTACGCAGAAATTATATAGTCATTCTTTTGGATTTATACAAAAACAAGCAATCCGTTAAGAAGAAAATCTTAACGGATTGTTGTGGGCAAAGATGGATTCGAACCACCGAAGACGAACGTCAGCAGATTTACAGTCTGCCCCATTTGGCCACTCTGGAATTTGCCCCTATATTTCCTGAGTTATTTATATTTTTGTGCGAAAGCCACCATTTTCAATGCTGTAATAGCGTACTCGTCGCCTTTATTTCCAAGTATTCCGCCCGAACGCTCTTCCGCTTGTTCCTGACTGTTTGTTGTTAGTAATCCGAAAATCACCGGAACATCACCTTCAACATTAATTTTTGAAATGCCGCTGCTTACTGCCTGACAAATATAATCAAAGTGAGGTGTGTCGCCACGGATTACACATCCAATTGCAATCACTGCGTCAACTGTATGATGCTTTACCATTTGCGAACAGCCGAATATCAATTCGAAGCTGCCGGGAACTATTTCCACGACAATGTCTTCTGCAAGAACGCCGTTGGCTTTCAGTGTATTTTTTGCACCTTCAAGAAGTGCTTTTGTTATATTGTCATTCCATTCTGCTACTACAATGCCTACTCTCATCCCTTTTCCTGAGGGAATAGAAGACATATTGCTGTCGGTGAGTTGGAATGCGTTACTCGACATTTTGTTATTGTTTCTTTACAGTGGCACGCTCGATATATTTGTCTATATCTTGCTGCATTGCGCTCTGTACATATTTGTCTTTTACTTCCTGATAAAGTTTGAGAGCTTCGTCGTATTTATTGTCTGATTCGAGAACTTCTCCTGCTTTTACAAGATATATAGGACTCAAAGAGTTGTTGTCTGCTTTTGCTGCCGCTTTCTTGAAATTGTTTACGGCTTCATCTTTCTGACCAAGGGTTGCGTAGCAATCGCCAATAGCTCCAATTGCTTCGGCTTCTATCATTGCGTCACCCGCAGTATTGTAATCTTTAAGATATTTCAGAGCTTCCTGCGCCTTGCCGGTGTTATAGAGAGCGATACCCGCGTAAAGCTTTGCGAGATTAGCCGCATCGGTTCCGCTATATTGCTTTGCAATGTTCACAAAACCTGCAAAACCTGCACCGTCTCCGTTAAGAGCTTTCTGCCAATCGCCTTGAGAGAAATATTCCTGCCCCTTGGCGAGAGCGGTTGAAGCTTTGTTTTCTTTTGGAACGGAAATGAAATTGTGGTAAAGCAATCCGCCGCCGACAATAACTATTATAGCAGCCAATACAATGAGCAAAGGTTTTTTCTGCTTGGTGAGAAATGCTTCCGAACGACTGATTACTTCAGCCATTTCCGTAGAGTTGTTTGTTTTTATGTTAGCCATTTGTTGTTATTCTTTATTGGTTTGTTGCTGTTAGGCGGGACAAAATTAGTCTTTTCGCATCAAATGATGAAATTTTATCTCTACTTTTTTCTCTTTTGTGCGATTTTCTGTTGTGCATGGCTTATCGGGCAGCGGAAAACTGCTAACTTCGCACAATAGAAACTGCATAATATGATACTTCACAGGCTGTCTTTGATTAATTACAAGAATATTGCTGCCGCCGACCTTGAATTTTCGCCCAAGATCAATTGTTTGATTGGCAAGAACGGCGAAGGCAAAACTAATGTGCTTGACGCAATATATTATATGTCGTTTTGCCACAGCGCAACCTCTATGCTTGACGCTTTGACCGTGAGACACGACGAAGAATATATGGTGGCTGTGGGTAATTATTCTGATGAAGACGGAAAGAAGTATGAGATTTCGTGCGGTGTGAAGCAGCATAAAAGCAAGAAGTTCGCTTTGAACAAGAAGGCTTACAAACGTCTTGCCGACCATATAGGACTTATTCCGCTGGTAATGGTTTCGCCCAACGACGGCGAACTTGTTACGGGTGGGGGAGAGGCTCGGAGGAAATTCATGGATATTGTTATTTCGCAATATGACAGACTTTATCTCGATTCTCTCATAAAATACAATCGTGCTCTCAAACAGCGTAATGCCATTCTGCGTGCAGATGCCGAACCTGACGCTTCCATGCTAGATATTTACGAAGAGGAAATGGCGACGGAGGGAGAGAAAATTTTCAAGGCGCGTTCTGTTCTTACGGAGAAGCTTACGCCTCTGTTCCAAAAGTATTATTCGCTTATTTCTGACTATGCCGAGGAGCCGTGTCTCTCTTATGTTTCGCATTGTCAGAGAGGTCCGCTGTTTGAAATCATACGTGGCGGACGCGCAAAGGACAGGATTATAGGACATTCGCTTCATGGCATTCACCGCGACGAATTGCAGATGTGCCTTGGCGGTTATCCCATTCGCAATGAGGGTTCGCAGGGACAGACCAAGTCGTTTCTGCTTGCTTTGAAGTTCGCTCAGTTTGATTTGTTGCGTCATTCCGGCAACTGCAAGGTGCCTTTGTTGCTGCTTGACGATTTGTTTGACAAACTTGATGCTTCACGCGTGTCGCAGATAGTGAATATGGTGGCGGGAAATGACTTCGGACAAATTTTCATAACCGACACCGACCGCGAAAGACTTGCTCCCATTCTTGCGGCAACAAAGCAGGACTACAGGGTGTTTAATGTGAAAAAAGGAGAAATAAGCTTGTGAGAAAAAAGGATGTAGAAAAAATCAGTGATGTCGTATCTGCAATTCTCCGAATGCAGGGTCTTGAAACCCCGCTCAATGAAGCGAGGGCTGTGAACGCTTGGTCGGAAGTTGTGGGCGAGCGTGTGGCTAACGCCACAGGGAATGTCAGAATCTATAATCAGGTTCTTTTCGTGGAAGTGCCGTCGCCGGCGTTGCGCAACAATCTTTTCATGCAGCGCAAACAGCTTGTGAAAAAGATTAATGCTTTGGTCAAATCGGATGTAGTTACCGATATTATGTTCAAATAGCCTTTGTTGCGAACAAAAGCCGGGAAACACGTGTTTTTTGCTTAAATTTGCAACAAAAGAATACCGTAAATAGAAATATGAATACGTTTGGAAGAGTTTTTCGCCTTACTTCTTTTGGCGAAAGCCATGGTGTGGCAATCGGCGGGGTTATAGACGGGATGCCTGCGGGAATAGAGGTTGACATGGAGTTTGTTCAGAGAGAACTTGACCGTCGCCGTCCAGGACAAAACAGTCTTACCACTCCGCGCAAGGAGTCTGACAAAGTGGAGATACTTTCCGGCGTTTTCGAAGGCAGGACTATAGGCACACCCATTGGTTTTGAGGTGAGAAATGAGAATCAGCGCTCAAAAGATTATTCGGAATTGAAAGATGTTTTCCGTCCTTCGCACGCCGATTTCACGTATCAAAAAAAATATGGCTTTCGAGATTATCGCGGCGGTGGCAGACAGAGTGCGCGTGAAACCATAGCGCGTGTCGTTGCCGGTGCTTTTGCCAAGCTTGCCCTGAAAAAGACGGGGATAGAAGTCAGAGCATACACCTCGCGTATAGGTTCGGTGGGCATGGAACGGGAATATGGTTGGTTTTCCACGGAAGATGTGGAGAAGAATGCCGTTCGCTGCCCGAATGCAGAGCTTGCCGCGAGCATGGAAAACGAAATAAAATCCGCGCTGACCGACGGTGACACCGTTGGAGGCGTTGTGGATTGCGTCATAAAAGGTTGTCCCGTGGGACTTGGCGAGCCAGTGTTCGGCAAATTCCATGCGGCTCTTGCTGAAGCAAGTATGTCGATAAATGCGGCGAGAGCGTTTGAACTCGGAAACGGTTTCGATGCGGCAATAATGCGCGGAACGCAGTATAACGATGCTTTCGTGTTGGACGATAAGGGCAATATTTCTACGACAACAAACCATAACGGCGGAGTGCTGGGCGGAATAACCGATGGAATGGATGTGAATTTCCGCGTGGCTTTCAAACCGGTGCCGACATTGAAAGTGGAGCAGCACACAGTTGATGTAAATGGAAAGGAAATCGTCATAGCTGCTCGTGGAAGGCATGATCCTTGTGTTGTTCCACGTGCCGTGCCGATAGTGGAAGCCATGGCGGCAATGGTAACGCTCGACTATTTGCTATTGAGCAAGACGGATCACATTTAACGACTTTCGCCGAATTTTTGGTGTGTCGGCGGTGCAAAAACACTATAGGGTTCCGGGTTTTTAAGGCGAAAAAATGGGGGCTTTGTAAGATATTGTATTTCACGGATATATAAAGACAAAAAATATAAGGCACATATTTTAAAATATGTGCCTTATATTTTGAAATACATGGCTTGTATTTTTTACGACATGCCTTATGTTTTTTTGAGCAAGGGAATATTGATAAAAAATGAAGGGAAAACCGGACTACGGCAACCGTTGAACGCTACGCAATTTTCCACCGGTTTTTATTGAAAAAAGAGCAAATAAAAAACCTTGCGGGTCGGCAACGACAACCGCAAGGTTTGTACGTTTTTATATCAGGTTTTTAGAGAATGCCTTGAGCCATCATTGCCTTGGCAACTTTCATGAAGCCGGCAACGTTTGCACCCTTAACATAGTTGATATACCCGTCGGGTTCTGTGCCGTATTTCACGCAAGCGGCGTGGATGTCGCACATGATGTTGTGGAGTTTCTTGTCAACTTCTTCGGATGTCCAGTTAAGACGCTCGGAGTTCTGGGTCATTTCGAGACCGGAAACGGAAACACCGCCCGCATTTGCTGCTTTGCCCGGAGAATATAGAATCTTGGCATCCTGGAACACTTTGATTGCTTCGGGAGTGCTCGGCATGTTTGCGCCTTCGCTTACAGCGATTACGCCGTTAGCAACCAATTTGCGTGCATCGTCGCCGTCAATTTCGTTTTGTGTTGCGGAAGGAAGTGCAATGTCGCATTTTTCTCCCCAGGGACGTGCGCCGGCAACGTATTTAACGCCGTATTTTTCTGCGTATTCGCGAATACGACCACGCTCAATGTTCTTAAGTTCCATGACATAGTTCCATTTCTCACGGTCAATGCCATCGGGATCATAGATATAGCCGTCGGAATCGGAGAGAGTAACGACTTTGGCTCCGAGATCTATGAGTTTGTCAACGGTGTACTGTGCCACATTACCCGAACCGCTCACGCAAACTGTCTTTCCTTTAACGTCAATGCCTCTTGTCTTAAGCATTTCGAGCATGAAGTAAACATTTCCGTAGCCGGTTGCTTCGGGGCGAATGAGAGAACCGCCGAATTCGAGACCTTTACCGGTGAAAGTTCCGGTGAATTCGTGGGTGAGCTTCTTATACATTCCGAACATGTAGCCGACTTCGCGACCGCCAACGCCTATATCGCCTGCGGGAACATCGGTATTGGGACCAATATTTCTCCAAAGTTCAGTCATGAAAGCCTGGCAGAAACGCATGATTTCCGCATTGCTCTTGCCACGAGGGCTGAAATCGCTACCACCTTTGGCACCACCCATGGGAAGAGTGGTGAGAGAGTTCTTGAATGTCTGCTCGAAAGCAAGGAACTTCAAAATGCCGAGGTTTACAGAGGAGTGGAAACGGATACCGCCTTTGTACGGACCAATGGCGTTGTTATGTTGTACGCGATAGCCGTTGTTGATTTGAACTTTACCCTTGTCGTCAACCCATGTTACGCGGAACTGGTAGATACGATCGGGAATGCAAAGACGTTCAATAAGGTTCACCTTTTCGAACTCGGGGTGCTGATTATATGTTTCCTCAATTGTGGGGAGCACCTGCGACACAGCCTGAATGTATTCGGGCTGTCCCGGATAGCGGCGCTTCAAGTTTTCAATTACTTCGCTTGATTTCATTTCTGTTACTCGTTTGTTAATACTCTATATCGTGTTGCAAATATACAAAAAGTTGGTTTAATGGCAAGATTTCTGAAAATAAAATGCTTTTGAAATGATATTTCTTTCAAAAGTTCAGAATAATTCCGTTTGCAGACCTTTACAATATAATGTGGAAACGTCAATTTACGCATGAAATGCACATTATTTCGGGAAATATCCGTTTGCGAGTGAAATTGGCGGCATTTATAGTGCAAAGCATGGGTTCGCAAATGTAAAATGTACATTTGCGCGGGTTCTTATTCCCGTTTCTGAAAGGTCGTAATGCAGGAAAAACAGAATACACGGTAGAAGGACGCTCGGGAACAGAAAGTATGGAAGTTTGCTCTTGAATTATATCAAAATCCGGAGCGAAGAAACTATCTCGAAAGGGGCGAAAATCTCCGTTTTGCAAATATCGGAAAAACAAGGTGATAGAAAGGCAAAAAATACAAGGCACTTGTTTTAAAATAAGTGCCTTGTATTTTAAAATATATGGCTTGTATTTTTTAGAACATGCCTTATGTTTTTTTCGGCAGTCGGAAAACGTTGTTTTTTTATGCGATTTTAGATTAAATCAATATAAGAATCGTTTGTGATGTAAAGAGGAAAAAATGTCGTAGGCTCTGTGCGGATGTTAAGGTATTTAATAATGCGGGGCTGTTAAGTGTTACAAGGAAATCCAAAATCGGAACTGTAAATACGTTTTTACCAAGAACGCAGGCGAAAAGCAATATGATTGAAACATTTCTTATTTGTAACATCGAGAAATAATATATGCCCACGCTTTTTGCAAGAAAAATAATTTTCCCGTCTGTTGTAACATAAAGGATGTTCGTGGTCGCTGAGATTTTTATCCGTTTAATTAGCCCCGGTTTGGCATTTCTTACTTACAAAAAAACGTGCTTTACTTATTGCGATGTGCAATTATACGATACTTTCTGCTTTTGTAGGTAATATATGGTTTGATATTCGTGTGTAAATATACTCGACCGTGTTTTCATGAGAAAGTTTATTTCTGTTATCTGCTATGGTGTAATGATTTTGAAGTAGTACAAGCGGGAGTGGAGGATTGGCAGAAAGACTAATATCTATGACACGTGTTATAAATGGAATAAAATTTCGGAAGTCTGCAAAGATTGGGTGTTTTTATGCACGTTGTTGCTGAAGCAATGTTATTTGGTTCTCAATTTATACTTGTTGGCATGAATGTGTGAAAAAAGATTCTTTCGAGGTGGTTACTTTTTGTTAGCTTGTGAAATAGTATACTCGTATGCAGAGGCAAATTTCATCTAATCAGACATTGCTAAAAGAAAAGAGTGTTTGGTGTGGATAAAAAGAAATCTCCCGTAAATCGTATGATTTACGGGAGATTTTATAATTGCTTATTGATGTTTTAGAAGTAGAGGTAGCGACGGTCTTTAACCTTTGCTTTTGAGAAAAGGTCGTTTGTAAATTGACCTACATTGCGCAAATAGCTTTCTGCTACGCTCTGTTCGTACATCTTTTCGTTGAATTTTTCTCCTGAAGCTGTGCGGCTTGTAACTTCGAACATGTAAACGCCGTTGTTACCCTTTACAGGACCGTAGCTCTTGTTGAGTTTTCCGTAAGAAACGCCACCGGCAAGGACAGGTTCGTTTCCGCCAGTTGATGCAACGAATGCCGGCATCGCAAAAGTAATTCCGTTGAGAGTATCTCTTGATGCTGCGGGAAGTTCAAGTGCTTGCTGCAAATTCTTACCTTTGAGTTGGCTCATGATTTTCTCGGCTTTCTTGTCACGGAGAGCAAGTTGTGTGAGAGCTTTCTTGACTTCCGGGTCTGTAGCTGGACGATAGCCTACTTTATGCTTGCCAGTTACATAGATGATAAGCATGTTGTCGTTGTTGCCGCATTCATAAAGTTGCGAAAGGTCGCCTTCTTTTGCTTCGAACAACCAACGAAGTGCATCTTTTGTACCAGGGATGTTAGCCACATAGTGCTCGTTGCAGAATTGGTCTTTGCGTTCTTGTACGGTATAACCGTTCTTTGCTGCGTTAGCTTCCATTTTTGCAAAAGTGGAGTTGCTTGCAATAAAATGGCTGAACTTGTTGTATTCTTTAGAATAGGTGTCTTTGCTGAAATCAACGGTGCGTTTTACAACTGCAAGATTGTATTTCTTCTTCATTGCCTGACGCTTTGTAATTTGAACAACTACTACGTTTTGTGCAAGCTCAATTTTCTGAATGGAATTGACTGCACTTGTAGTAATGGTCTTGATGAAGTTCGCATTATCTGCATCAATTGACTGACCTTCGTATTGATTAGCTGTAAGCCAAACACCGGGCGCGGGCTGATTGTATTTCTTTGCCACGTCTTCAAACTTCGCTCCGCCGTTAATGGCTTTGATTACACTGTCGGCAGTTACCTTTGCTGCGTCAAGCGAAGTGTTTGCGCAGTTAATGGCACGGTATTCCACGGAGTCGGGAACTTCGGAGACTGCAACAAGTTTAAGAATGTTTTGAGTGTTGTCGTACGCATTATAATAAGGACCTTTTACTGTACCAACGCTCAAAGAATCTATTTGACTCTGGACATCGTTGGGGAAAGCCTCTTTTGAGAATGGAAGTCCGGAATAAGGTACGAGCGAACTGCTTTGGTTTATTGTTGCAGCGATGTTTTCGCCTTCGGAAAGCTCTTTGGCGTAGCCTTTCATCTCTTTTTCGAGAGCTTCTTTGTCTGCTGCTGACGCTTTAACCTGTACGCTTATATATTTAATGTCTCTGCTCTCGTTGAATTGACGGAACATTTCTTTATATTGTGCGTAAAGTTTGTTGATATCCTCGTCAGCAACTTTAACATCATTGTCAGGAACAGAAGTATATGGGATGGAAGCTACAACAGCGTTGCTCTTGCTTGAAACACCTTCGAAAGCAAGTTTCGCAGAAATCGGATTGGAAAGAATGCAACGACCAACGAGTGCCTGGTACTTCTCGTTCAAGAGAGAAGAACGGAGAGTTTTCTCAATGAATCCCCAGAATTTGTAAAGACGTTGGTAATATTCGATATATTCTTGCGGAACCTGGTCGGGTTTTGCCAACATTTGGTCGTATTGCTCAAGAAATTGTTTGAGCTGTGCGGCATCGAAGCGACCGGTTTGCTTGTTTACGAAAGGAGTTTGCATAAGCATAGGATTTGTTCCCGTGCTTATAACATTGTTCAGCTCTGCATCCGTAACAGTAAGCCCGAGTTTTTCTGCCTCATGCTTTATTAGCTCATTGTTTACGAAAGTTTGCCAAACTTGGTCTTTGAGTTGGTTTTGCTCTGCGTCGCTCAAAGAACTCTCACCGCGTGTAAACTTAATTGCTTCGGTGTATTCGTCAATTAAAGACTGGTAATCGTTGATAGCAAGTTTTTCGTTGTAAACTTGGCCTACGTGGCGTTTATCTTCGCCAAAGAGCGTGTCAAAAACGCGGAAGAAGTCTTCTGCAATAAAAGCAAAAAGACCGAGACCTATTACTACCAACAGGGCTATGCCCCATTTTCTAATAGTTTGAATTGCTGCCATTATATAATTATTTTTATTTCAATTGTTATGATTTGTAAGAACTTAGCGGCGAAATCCGTGCTGCGTGCGTCCAAACTCAATCTGTATGATTTTACTTAAATACATGCAAAGATATAAAAATCAATAAAACCGCAGGCATTTTGTACTGCAAAAAATCATCTATGCACAAACATCGTTGCAGGTTATTTGTTTTTAGGCGGTAAAATCTTGTTTTTGTGGTTCTCTGCCTTTTGGTCGTGTTTGTTGTCCGTGTTGTCTGTTTTTGCCGAAATATCTTTCGGGGCATCTGTGATTATTGTTTTGTTGTTAGAGATGTCGGGTTCTCGTTTCACGGAATCTTCCTGTTTTTTCTCTTCCGGTACGGGGAAAGAACCTGCTGAGTTTGTAATTTCATAGTTTGTCAGCTCCTCATCCGAGCGAAATCCCACGCCTTTTAGTTCCTGCTGCGGAGTTACTATATGTACAAATTTGCTTGAGTAGACTATGTGTTTGCCCATATCCCAGAAAAGTTCGTTGGTATTGAATACCGTACCGTTTTCTTTTCTTATTTCCACTCGTCCGCGAAGTTCCCAAAGATTTTGGTCGTACCAATAAGCGGTGTCAGCGGTTAAAAACATTGCCACCTTGAAATGTTCGTCAAACTTTTCCATGAAAATGCCGTTCATGAAGGTTTGCTTTTGCGGCTTGGTGCGATCGTAAACTTTCCAGTCCTCTGCAATTAGTTTGTACCTTATTACTCCTGAGTCGGAAATCAATTTCGAAACTCCCGTAGTAGTCATAATGGGAAGTTTGTCCCTGTTATGCAGTGCGGGGGCTGTTGGTTTTTCGTCTTGGCTGCATGCCATGGTAAGGGCTGCAGTTCCTACAATCAGGAGGGCGGCTTTTATTCTGCTTTCCACTTTTGGAACCATTTCTCGTTAAAGGTAATGCCGATGCAAAGACGCAGATAGTTTTCTGTTATTGCCCCCGGTCCTTTAGGCTTTATGTTTTCCCATTGTGCCGAGAAGTTCAGTGTGGAGCGATTGTTTATTATGTTTGCAATCGGAAGTCCTACGCCGAGTGTAACCAACAGGTCTTTTGCACCGCTTTGCCCGTTGGCTTTTGCGTATGTGGTGCCGTATGAAACACCGGCGCGGTAACGTATATGGTCGCGATACTTTATGCCGAGGCTGTTGTGCACATATTCTCCGCCCAAAGAAACATGTTGACTGTTGTCAAAGGCTCCCGTGGTGGAAACATACTTGTTTTCGCCGCCTTTCGAGGTCAGTTGCGGGAATTTTGCGTTCTTCCACAGCTCGATAGAGTAATCAAGTCCCACTTTCCATTTGTTGTTGTGATTCCAAGCCACACCGGCAGCTACGGAATGGGGCATTTCGAAAGCATTCTTCACTTTTGTTGTGTCGCCCGAGGAAACGGAACCCGAATAATTGGCTGTCTGATTAATGAATTTTGCGTCGGAATTTATTTTATGCCCCAACGTGTAGCTTGCACCTACAGTCATGAGGTCTTTCTTTGAAAGCAATTTGCTGTATTGCGCGCCGAAATCGATTTTGTAGGTTGAAATGTCTGCGGAATACACGCGTCGGAACTGGTTTACGTTATTGTCGTTGAAAGCTGCCTGTATAGTATGGCTGTAGTCGCCCCAAACAAATCCCACGTTAGCACCTATCGAGAAATCTTTCACTATGTTCCAGCCTGCACCGAGATACACTTCTCTCAATCCGCCGTCGCCGGAGTAGGATGTCGATTCTGTTTTCTCTCCGCTGCCGTCCATGTCGGGAAGTGTCTGCTTGTTTTTGAAACTGTAGCCTATTGAAGTAAGCGGCAACAAGCCGAACGACATACCAACATTGCGCCAGGCTCTGAACTGTGCGGTTATGTAATCGACCGAAGTGTTTTTGGCATTTGTTTTAAGGCTTCCCTGTTTGAAATTGGCGTTTTGCAGCGAAACTCCTATATCGAAAAGAAGCGTCAGAGAATCTACTGCGGAATATGATGCCGGGTTTTGGAAGTTAACTGCTGTGGCATCGCGAAAACCTTGTGCCACACCTGCCATGCCTTTATTGAATCCCTGTGCACGATCGTTTATTGTGCCGAATCCGTATCTGGAATATGGCGAGTTGCTACCGTTTTGGGCGTTTGCCTGTAAGGATATGAGCGATATTGCCGCAGCAATTGCAATTCCCGATATTCTTGTTCTTTTATTCATTGTTTGTCGAATGTTGTGGTCTCTTATTTTGTTTGATTTGTGTCGGGCACTTTGTCGATAAGTATTTCGCGCAGTCCCTCAAACACAAGGTGCTTGTCGTATATTATTTCCGCTCCTTTCACAGAAAGGTCGGTTTCCGCTCCGCCGGTTACTATTGTTATCAGGTCGGGATACTTTGTCAGCGTGTGCCTTATATATCCTTCCACTTCGTGATTCACTCCGTTCACTGCGCCGGAGCGCATGGCGGTGTATGTGTCGTATCCTATTTCGGGCAGAGGTCCTTCCGTGTCTACGAGGGGCAGCAGCGAAGTCCACGTGTGCATTGCCTGCAGGCGCATGTAGATTCCCGGCGATATGTTGCCTCCCAAATATTTCCCGTTTGCCGATATGAATTCGTATGTAATGCAACTGCCGTTGTCCACAACCAGTATGTTGCGGTCGGGAAACTTTGTCTTTGCCGCCACGATAGCTCCCAGGCGGTCGCTTCCCATTGTCGAGGGCAGCCCGTAGCGTTTGTTATATTCGGGAGTGGTTGCATCGTTCAGCAGAACGTTCGGAAGTCCGGCTTCACGCAGTTGCGGACCTACTTTGCCTTTCAGTCCCGCCACGGTTGACACTATGCTGCGTTTTATGGGGTATTTCCCGATAATTTCGTCAAGCGGTTTCAAAAAGTCATTGCGACAGGAATCTTGAAAAACTATGTTACGTTCTTCGAAGATGGCTATTTTTGCAGATGAGTTACCTATGTCAACAATCAGTTCCATATCCTTTTTTTGTACGCGCGGCTTAATGTAGTTGCTTATTGTTATTCTTCCATTAGTTTTTTCAGAAAATTGTCGAGGTCATCGTCTATTTTTCTGATCATTTCGTTGTCAAGCACAACAGTGTCCTCCTCCACGCAGTACAGGTTTGCCACCGTTTCTCCCTCATCGTTCACAAGGAGAATGTCATAGGGCTTCATGATGCCGGCATCCAACAGTTGCGCGTGCATATCGCCTACGGCGCGGCGCAGATCTGCCAGAATGCCGTTGTAAAAGTCTTCGTCTTCGTTTCCTGCGAATTCTTCTATCACGGCGCGGGCGAATTCGTTGTTTTCGTCGTCGCTTACAACCAATTCTCCGCTGTCCTGATTTGCCTGAATCAGGATGTCGGTCATGGGCAAGGCTTCGTCAGAGTGGGGAAACGCTCCGAGGGCTTGGCTTATGACGTTTTTTATCTGTTCCAAAGTATGCTCGCTTGCTTTCATCACTTGTCGGATTTCGCATTATGTGCAAAAGTACGCATTTTTTTCATTCTCGTTTACGGGCAACATATAAAAGATGTAACACACCCCGTAAGTTCGTAAATCTTGTGCGTGTAAATGCACCGGCAGGCTGCATAAAAACTCTGTATATTCATACGTTCGAAAACATAAGGCATTTCGTGAAAAATACAAGCCATATATTTTAAAATACAAGGCACTTATTTCAAAATAT
>ENA-ORRN01000163-ORRN01000163.1-human-gut-metagenome-genome-assembly--contig:-NODE-163-length-54725-cov-6.210188_pt1 | contig 54725 bp, 47 predicted proteins | sample MGYA00242174_ERZ509132 | MGnify/ENA primary metagenome ERZ509132 (study PRJEB26280, sample SAMEA2338671) | human gut metagenome | biome: human gut; feature: human-associated habitat; material: faeces... | reverse complement strand
CCAGGGCATCATCGCCGGCGCGGTGCTCGCCTTTGCGCGCGCCCTCGGCGAATACGGTGCTACCAGTATGCTCGTCGGCTTCACCCCCGGCAAAACCGCCACCATCAACTTTTTCCGCTGCGGCGATGTTGCCCGCTTTGCAGATCTGCCCGGCTACGGTTATGCCAAGGTCAGCGATAGCGAACGCCGCCGCTGGTCCGGCCTCATCGAGGGCTACTTTCATCAGGACCGGGACATTCGGCTGGTCTTGTCCCTTTTGGATATCCGCCATGCCCCCAGCGCTGATGACCTCACCATGCTGGATTTCCTCATTGATAGCGAACTGCCCTTTGCGGTGGTGCTTACCAAGACCGATAAGCTGACCAATAATCAGCTTCGGACCCGGCTGGAGGAGATCCGTACCGAGATCCCCTGCGGCGATCAAGTCACGCTGTTCCCGGTGTCCTCCATGAATGGCCGGGGAATCGAGGAGCTGCGGAAGACCATCGAAAGCGTAGTGGAAAGCGAATAACCTTTACACACAAGAATTTCAGGCGAAACCAGGTGTTTCGCCTGTTTTCTTTTGCAAATACGGTTGACTTTTGCCAGATAGTGATTATAATAAACAGGTATGCCAAAGTAAGAAAAGTGAGAAAAGTGGGAAGAAAGGAGCGCCGCTATGCCAAAGGGAAAGCACATTCTCAGCGGTATGCCAAAGGGCAAGCATGTGTTTGGCACGGTCAAAATCGGCGATAAAGGCCAGATCGTGATCCCCAAGGAAGCCCGGCTGGTTTTTGGACTCAGCCCCGGGGATAGCCTGCTGGTGTTGGGCGATGAGGAAAACGGCATTGTTCTGGCCCGGGCCGAGGTGCTGAATCATGTCGCCATGGAGATACTAGGCAAAGTCAATTCGCCCCAAAAGGATGAAAGAGCACAAAAAAACTGCCGTTTTTGGCAGTTCCTCTAAATTCAGATCATCAATGTTTCTGTATGCGGTGCATGTCGTTATGCGTTCTGTCTACAGTTTGAAAAGTGCCGATCGGCAAGCATGCAAGCCGCTGTAACTGGAATGCTCTATATGCCGCTCTTACCTTTTCTTCATTGATGCAAAATTCTACTGCCAAGAGATTTTTCCATCTGAACGATAACTCGTCTCCCGAACTTGTCCTGTCATGTAGGCATTACGGTTGCTGGTACAGTTGGTCTCTCAACCATTTCCGTTAGTTATCCTCTTTTTACCAGTATATCTTGATACTGTGAGCTTGTGTTGCTCAATTTCTCATCTTTTTTCGACAGGATTACCAAAAGGTACACCTTTTGGTAAGTCAGCAAAAGAATATTTTACATAGCCTTCTGCCTTTCGGATGTCTATATCCTATCATAGCAAATCAAAAAAAGCAACCTATTTTGACAAAAACATGTCGAAAGCATGAAAGATTTGAGAAAAAATATTTTGTCGAATCGATTACCAAAAGGTGTACCTTTTGAAAAGTCAAAGGTTCATGGCTTTCATCGTTCGATAAAAGGTTCCCTGACTGAGACCGCTTTGCCGAAGCGCCTCTTGCAGGGGCAATTTTTTTTGCATATATTTTAGGATGGTATGCTCAACCTCGGGACTGATCTTGACACCGGGTCTGCCAAAGCGCACACCGCGTGCCTGTGCAGCGTCGATTCCCTCTCGTTGCCGCTGCTTGATATTTTCCCTTTCGTTTTCGGCCGCAAAGGACAGAACCTGCAGTACGAGATCCGCGATGAAAGTTCCCAATAAATCTTTACTCAAAGTGGTGTCTAAAAGCGGCATATCGATGACTTTAATATCGGACTTGATTTCTTTGGTGATATAGCGCCACTGCTCTATGATCTCCTCGTAGTCTCTGCCCAGCCGATCAATACTTTTGACAAGTAAAAGGTCGCCCTCTTTGAGTACCCGCAACAGTTTTTGGTACTCTGGACGGTCAAAGTCTTTGCCCGACTGCTTATCGATAAAAATGCGGTCAATCGGAATTCCCACCTGTTGCATCGCCAAAAGCTGCCGGTCTTCGTTTTGCTCTTTCGTTGATACGCGTACATATCCATATCGTTTGCTTTTCGTTTGATTCATTTGTATTACCTCCGCTTTACCCATAGTATTGGCAAAATTGAAGTAATCATCAGCAACTTGCAAAACGATGTACGGTTTCATTCCCATTATACTCGATTTTCTTGAAAAAAACTGCTCGGTTTTCAGGGGTTACGAAAAGCTTTTTAGCTTTGCGGGCGGCAGAGGACCGCCCGCGCATGGGTTACCGATTCGTTTTTCTTCTTTTTCGGAGCATTCCGGTGCTAAAAACAAGGCCTGCTGCCGCGCCTGCAAGAAGCAGAAGATAGCCTGCTGCATTCGCAGCATCACCTGTCTTTGGCACTTCCTGCGGATTCTTTGGTTTTTCCGGTTTACTCGGCTTTTCAGGCTTTTCTGGTTTGTCCGGTTTTTCCGGCTTGTCCGGCTTCTTACCGATGGTGACGGTCTGCCAATCATCTTGCAAATCTTCGTGCTTTGCGATTTCAGTCTCTGTGATAGTCCCGTCTGCTTGTTTCACTCTTTTGTACAGTTTCTCAAACGCAACGAGGCTTTTTCCTTCGATGTTTTCGGTGCGGAATGCGAATGCGACGGTTTCCTGTCCGTTTGCACTGCCTGCCGTAAAGATCTTCTCTGCAGTGATAGGTTTACCATCTATCAGAAATTCTTTTCCGGTTGCTCTGTCCATCAGAGTTCCGATCAAACGGTACTCGCCCTGCTGTAAGTTGTAATAGGAAACGGTATCTATCAGCAGGAAGCCCTGTCCCGGCTCTATCTCATGTGTGCCGCTTTTGGCATCCACGAGGGTCGTGCGGATGGACGGCGTGCTTGGCGATGGATTTGGCTTTCCCGGCTCGCCCGGCTTGCGGTCGTTTGGAATATCTCCTGCGTTCACATTATCAAAGGTATTGACCTTGATCTTGAGGGTGCCTTCGGCATGATCCTGTCTTGCCTGTGTGACAGTTTTCGTAAAGAAGACCGCATCCTTTGCGTCCTGCCCATCAATACTTGCTGTCGGTACTTCTTCATCCATGATTGCGCCTGCCTGCGTATTTACCATGCGGATCGTGAGTTTTCCGCTTTCACTTAGGCTCATAGACACGCTCGCGCCGCTTGTCGTTTCAAAGGATAGCTGCTCGCCTGCAGCGATGTGAAATGCAGAAAGCGACGCGTCCTGCATTTCTTCTCTGGTCTTGCCGTCTGCCCCGGTTCGGAATACGGGGTCTGTGACAGCCTGCTGTCCTTTTTCGTCTATCATCGTAAAATCAAGGCGATGCGTGAACATTTGACTTCCGTCCTTGTCAAGCATGCCGACAATCTTTGTGCTGCCGTCTGCCTGTTTTTGTTCTTTCGTTTTTGGTGTGTGTGTCAGCGTCCCTTTCAAGCGGTTCGGGTTGCTGCCTGCTTCGCTGAAAGAGACTTCAGTTTTCGTTTCGGTGAGACTCTCGCCACTCACCTTTGGAAATTCATAGCTAAAGCTCGTATAATATCCTGTGTAGGATACGGCTGGGATATAGGTTTTTTCCATGCCGTCGAGAAGGTAGGTATAGGTGTTTTCGGCAGCCGATACCTTTAATGCCTTGCCGTTTGGCAGGGTGATCGTGCTTTCCTTTCCTGCAAGTACGGTTGCGGTAATGTCTGTGCGATCTTCTTCGCACCGGATTTCAGTCAGTCCGTCTGTAAGATCTTCGGTCAGCGCATAGGCTTTGCCGTCTATCGTGATCTCCGGCATCGGATAGCGCTGCAGCACTTCGATCTTTATATCCACCTTGCCGCTGCGATCTAGGATTAGTTTTCCGCTGACACCGTCTGCCGGATAGGTAAATTCACATGGCTGCGAAGTGATTTCCTTGCTCTCGCCGACTGCGAAATAAAATGGGATGGTATTCCGTTTGTAGCCTGCTTTGGTATCAAGTTCTTTGAGGTAATAGATGCCATCGGGCAGCTTGATTCGCGCTTTACCCTTGCCGCTTGGATCGACTGCAATGCTTCCGATCAGGCTGTCTTTCTTTGCTGTCTTTGTAAGACCTGTGAGGCTTCCCTTTGCCTTGATGTCCTCGCCTGCGAAGATGCCGAAGATCGCACCGTCTCCCGGAAGATAGCTTCCGCTTTGGTATGCGGTTTCAAAGACCTTGCTGAGATCGATTTCCACCGCATAGCGTTTGTTGGTAAGGCTTAGGATCTTCCATACCAGTGGGGTATCCTGATTCTCATAGGTGAGGCTGACTTCCTGCGCCGTGCTGTCCGTAACATAGCCGTCCGGCGCACTGATCTCGCGCACCAGATACCTGCCAAGCGGCAGAAGTGAAGAATCCGCGCGTCCGTTTGCATCGGTCGTGATGGTCTCAATCAAGGTGGACTTCGGCGCGCGATTGGTTTTGTAGATGCCGCTCAGCGCCAAGACGCCCGCGCGGTTTCCACTCGGCATTTCTGCACTGTAAAGCTGCATCGTATAGCCATCCGCAAAGCTAATCTCTACCGGCGCAGCTTCATTTTCAAAAGAAACAATTTCAAGGCTGTAATACACATCTTCTGCAGTGCCGCCATGCTGACGCGCGGTCACGGTAATGCCGTCATATGGTTTCAGAATCACTTCAGTATTGTCAGAGCTAAGGTCATGAAACCAGTCGAGGGTTTTCCTTTCTATGCCGCCCTCTGCATCCCGATGCGAAAGCTTTAGCGTCGGAACCACCTCAGCAAAGTTCGCATCGACCGCATCCATCGGAATCTGAAGCATCGCCTGCAGGCTGCCGCCTGCATAGTACATCTCTGTTTTGATGCCGTCCGGACTCAGAAAATATACCGGGCTTTCCGGTGCGGCTGCCGTAAAGGTCAGGGTGCGCCCTGCCTGCACATAGGTATAGCCTGCGCCGACTTCGATGCTTGGGGTATCGGTAAGGAACGTAATCGCAGTCATCGCGTTGTCACCATCTGCTTTTGCCGCAATGCTAAAGCCGTCCAGCGTCAGTCGAAAGCCCTCTGCCCTGCCCTTTTGCTGCACATAGCTTATCTCATAAATCTCTGTGATGCTGTTTTCTGTTTCGTCTACGCTCTTTGCATAGTCAAGGTATGAGCCTTTCTCTCCGGTGAACATATCGCCGCCGATTTCAAAGGAGCCGAGCGGTCGCTCGATGTCGTTTCCATCTGCATCCTCACCGACATAGGTATGCACCTCGGTCTGCATGAGGGAGGCAAGGTCATCAGCTTCTTCGACCTGTTCTTTTAAGGTTCCGGTCTTGACGATTCGTACCTTTGTAATGTTTCTGCCGCCTGCTTCAAAGCTGAGCGCGGTCTGCATGTCGTAGGTGATCTTCAGAGAATCCGTTTCCGTTTCAAAATGATCCAATGCTTTCGTCTCCCTCTCTTCCGGCGATACATACAGCAGCTTCTTTTCGTTTTGCTCGGACTTTTCACGCTCTAATAGATACCAGAGCTTTGCGCCGCTTGCGTGGCTGAGACTTCCGCGTTCATAGATGGCTGCCGGATGGCTCTTTCCCAGCGGGTCAAGCACTTCGGTTTTTTCACTCTGCCTGTGCGTGGATCTCTCCTTTGGAATCTTGATTTCTTCATCCGTCTTGCTGTCATAAATCCGGATTCCGTCGCTGCCGTCGGGCAGCAGCTCGTCGATCGCTGCATAGATGCCGTACACCGCACCTTTGAGCGATTCGTAGGCGCGGTAGACCGGGGTGAGAACGGTGTAGCCGTTCTTTGTTTCCTCTAAGAATCCGCTGAAAAGCGCGCCGCTTTTTTCGATGCGGATTTTACCCTTGACCGGATTGTTGGTCATGGCTGTGACTTTGTAATAGTGGATATACGGGTAATCCTCGCTGTCATACTTTGGATCTGCCGGGCTGATATTTCCCTCATAGTCGACTTTTTGCCCGAAGTTTCCGTCTGTGTGCGTGTCCTGTTTCTCCACCGTAAAGGTGTAATAGTTCAAGACCTCTTTTGCTTTTTTGTATGCGAGGAAATTTCCGTTTTCGTCATAAATGCTGACAAGATCTTCGTAGGAAAGTCCATCCGGTGCCTCGGTTTTTCCCTCTGTGATTTCGCCGTAGTCTGCGGAAGATTGGTTTCCGTCCTTGTCATAGCGCCCGACAAAGTACCCTGCCGGAAGCAGGAATTCTTCCAAGCGATAGGTGCCAAACTCCAAGTGATACGGGATCGTGATCTCGCCGTTTTCATCACAGCTCCATTCGTCTGCTTTGAGACTGGCATTGATATTCTGCGCATTTGGCAGAAGCTTGCCGTAGTTCTTAGACTTCTTAGGGTCAGCCAGAAGCGGATTTCCCATGTAGCGGATACGGAACTTCGTGCCTTTCAGCGCGACTTTCTTTCCGGTTTCTGCGTCCGTCTTGATGATCTTGACCACATTCTCAATTTTTTTGTTTCGGATATCATAGTCATAGCGGTCATCATAGGTATCCTTTGGGGTATAGCTTCCGCTATGCTCATCGATCACCACCTCGAATTCCTCCAGTACGAAAGAAGTATCATCCGCGCGTATTTCCCGCATCACATAAGTGCCGTAAGGAATATCATAGAGAAACAGTTCGCCATTTTTGCCGATGAGAAGCGTCTCGCTTCCGTTATCGATGCCACTGGTATCACGCACTGCGCGGTAGACAGCCGTTCCGTTTTTCAGTGGTTCTTCTTTCACGAATCTAAGATTTGGATGGTTTTCATAGCCGCCGGATTTTAAGGTGAGCCGCCACGCGGACTTGGTGGACTTGTCTTGTCCGCCGGAGGTTCCCTCCTCGTCAAAGACATTGGCATTTTCAAGGGATTTTGTCAGATTCAGCTTGCCGCGGTAACAGTCGTTCACAAAGACTTCTTCCGGATAAACCAGCGGATTTTCTCCCTCGACCTCGCTGAGAGTTCCGGTCACGCTGTTTTCTTCGGTATTTTTCCCTTCTGTAATCTGCCAGCGGACATCATAGGTGATCTCGCACCAGTTTTCCGGATTTGCGGTGCAGGTCTGGCTGTTAGTGGTCACAGCATCATAGCGGATTTCATAGCGCCGCATGCCGCTGTCCGGCTCGACGAATCGTCCGTCCGGGCGAATCTCCCGCACTTCGTAGGTCACCTTTCCTGTCCATTCGATTTTGGTCGGGCTGACCACGCAGTGCACACCGTCTTTGGTGGTATGCGTGTAACTTCCGCTTTCCGTCATCGTAAGCGCCATCGCATCTTCCCACGGCTGATCTCGGAGAGCGTCGGTGTTTCCATAGGCATCCAGCGTGATGCGGTCGACTTCCTCGCCGTCCTTTAAGAGCACGTAGGTTGCCGACAGCGCCGCATCGCCCATTCCCGTATGCACATTACCGTCCCAGCCGGGATTCAGATCTTCTTTACTGACCGGGATCTCAATCTCCGGAAAATATTCCGGCTCCGGACGCTCGCTTTCCGGTGGGATCTCCGGCGGGAGCTCGCTCTTACTTAGCTTAAAGTAGAAAAAGATAGGGTCTGCAGAACCAGTGGTAATGGTCTGGCGGTGCGCTGCGCCGGATGACCAGCCCCAAAAGAGTAAATCGTCTCTGCACGCTTTGCCATGCAGCTTTTTCTGCATGGTGTAAAGGGTATCCCACTTTGGCTCGTCGGTTTCGGAATCACCTTGAAAGACGACTTCATAGTATCTGCCTTTGTCGTCTTTCTTTGGCGTAATCGACAGCTTACTTTTGCCGCTGCCTTTGGTGATGATGATTTCATTACTTAGCGTCTGACCGCTGAGGATCTTTTCGGTATCGCGCACGCTCCCGCGCCAGATGCGTTTGTCTGTTTCATCTTGCGTCAGTTTAATGGTCGGTGCTTTCTTCTGATCGCTGTTTCCAAGTTCTCTTGGCATCACCTTTTGGTATTTCATCGCCTGCAGCATGAAGTCATAAATGTCCTGTGCAGGAGTGTCTTTGATAAGCTGATAGTAGAAATATTTGCCGAGCTTCTTGCCGCTCGGCGTTCCGCTTGCATTCGTAAAGGAGAGCCCCGGATCTTTTCGCTCAAGGTTATTCTTTCCGCTGCTGCTTACGCGAAACTCCTGCTGGATTTCCCAGATCAGTACCTGCGTGGCAAGATACCAGTCATCCCGGTTATATCCTGCGCCGCTCTTTGCGCGGTGCTTCCCATAGTAGCTTGAATCCTCAAAGCACATGGCGCGAAGGTCGCTGTAGCTGTCTCCGGTCTGGCAGCCAAAGAGGAGTGCGCTTTCGATGTTCTCTCGCATGGTCTCACTCATGCCTTGAAAGATTTCGTTTCCATCCCGCTTGCTTGCGGTATATTGTTTTCCGCTTTCTGCGATCACACCATGCTCAATGCAGTAGCCGCGCGTCTGCTCGCTGCCCTGCTTGATGATATAGGAGCGCTTCGCCGACGCCAGCTCTTGTGCGGTCCCGGTGTGCTTCTTACCTGTATTGTCATACCAATAGATTTGATGCCAGCCAAGACACGATGACGGAAATCGGTAGGTATCGCCATCGGTAGTCGCAAGTACGCTGCCCTCATCCCAGACGGCAGGGCGGTTTGCACTTGGCGCTGCAAGCGCGCTCTGCGTGAAAACGCTGAGGATCATGGCGATTACAAGCAGCATACTGATGAGTTTTCTTTTTCTCATGTGAATTCATCTCCTTTTTGCATAAAAAAACACCCGGATGATATCATTCCGAGTGCCTTGCGTCTATTGATTTACTTGTTTTTCTTTCTGTTTTTTCTTCTATCCTTCGAGGAAGGACACACTGCAGTACATATCGTGGTCGTCGATCCATACCTTGATGCAGTGGTCTTTCAGTCCGAAGTGGGTGTACTGATGGTCGAAGACATAGTCGACCGCATCTTCAAGGCTTGCATATTTGGATAAGTACATCGGCCAACAGGTACTCCACGAGGAGTTCTCCGGTGTCTTGACTTCGCCATCGATATAGATATCATTGAGTTCAGCGCCGTATTCATTTACCAGCCGTTCTTCGATTGCCTGTTTCAGCTGTGCGTTCGTCCATGTTTCGTGATAGCGATATGGCGCAGAGTACAGACTGTAGATACGCTTTCCGCGGATCACTTTGTAGGCGCGCACTTTGAACTCGTACGCATAGTCTGTGCTACATCCGATGTGCGCATAGCCGTCTTTGCTGCGGTAGACGGTGAAGATATCGGTGTTTTTCGTGTGCCACTTCTTCGTTCCAATCTCCCGCACTGCAATCTGATAGCCACTTGCGCCACTGACGGGTTTCCACCGCAGTTCGACTTCTCCAAAGCCCTCTTTCTTTTCAAACAGACTTGTGATGATCGGTTTTCTCGGTCTTGCATGCGCCTTTTTGACCTGCGATACCTTTGCGTAGACTTTGCCGTCTGCATCTTCCCGGTAGGCTTTCAGTTTGTAGCAGTAGGTTCTCCCGCAGGTTCGTCCGGTGTCGATATAGGAGCTGCTCTCGCCGCTCTCCGCTGTATAGATCTTCTGATAGCTTTTAGCGCCCTCTGCCTTGCGATACAGGATGTATCCGTCTGCATCGGGAATCGTTTCCCACGAAAGTTTGATCTTTGTCACATCATAGCTTGCTGCCTTCAGCACAGGTTTTTGTGTTTTGATGTCTGCCTTATCCTGTGCTTCCTGCTGCATCTCCTGCTGCACCGGCTGCGCTGCACTTTCGCTTGGACTTTCTGCGTAAGCACTCTGCGTGATCAGAACCAGCGCAAGCAGTCCTGTTAGAATCTTTTTCATCTCTCGCCTCCCTTTCCTCATGATTGCTTCGGTTTTTCTTACCGACATTATGGAGGCAAAGGGTCGGTTTGTCAACGAAATCCTGCAGAAATCTTATCTTTTCTGCATATGCTGGATTCTTTTTTCCGCAAGCTCATAAACTTCCTCATCTTCCCTTGCACCGATGATAATGATTAAAATCTTTTCATTTTCACGCTTTAAGGTGTAGACGATGCGAAGTCCCGCACCACGCAGTTTGACTTTCAAAAATCCGGATAGGTTGATGCCTTGTTTGTTTCCAAGCCACTGGCCATAGCCGCCTTCGGTTTGCGGCAGCGGATTGTCTTTTAATTTTCCGAGCGCCTTTCGAACCATTTTTCGCTGACTTCCATCCAGTTTCTCCATGTCATCGATGGCCTCCGAAAGATAGGTCAGTTCATAACTCATTCAAATTCCACCCCTTCAAAATCATCCATATCCTCTTTGGAAAAACCAAGGATTCTGTCTGCTTCTTCTTCGCTGATGGTTTTTTCCGGATCATAGTTTTGCATGCGCTGCATGGCAAGTGCCATCAGCTTCGCGTCATTGACTTCATCGATGAGTTTCAGATAATCTTCCGGTGAAAGCAGAATACATTCCGGTGCATTGTTCTTCATGACGACCTTCATGCCGCTGTGCTTGACTTCCTCAAAAATCTTTCCGGCAATGCCCTTATTGAAAGACGAAATCGGTACGACATTTTCCATAATTCCTTTAACCAAGTTCATAGCTATTCCCCCTTATGCTGAGATATTCTATAAACAGTATATGCTATATCAATAAATTTATCAATATATTTATTGATATAAATATATATTTTTCTGCTATCCTTTCTCTTTTTCTTTCCGGTCCTGTCAGCTTTGACAGGGGCCCCCTGTCAAGGCATACTTAGAGTATCCCCTTGTCGGGAAAATGCAATGTCATCTAAGAAAATATCGGTTGCTGGTTCTGCCGCCGTTTTCGCGATATGCCGCGCAAACGGTTATGAGCTTCTTTTCCTGAAGCTCCCGAATGCCGCGCCGCACCGTACTCTCACTGAGCCCAAGGTCGCCTGCGATGGTCTTGACACCGGGCCATGCTTTACCGTTTCTTCCGCTTCGCTGCCTAAGATACAGATAGATTGTCTTTGCTTTCTGCGTCAGTGTATCTGCGTCCCGAATCCGGTATCCGCTGTTGATTTCCTGCAAATCTCTCACCTCCCTTCAAGGCATGCCGCCTCTTAACTGGTCCGAAGCGATACACCCTTTTTCTCATTTTGCTTTCCCTCTTCCCCGATTTCCGTACTTCCTATTTTGCTGTTTTCCAGCAGGATCTTTGTACGCAGGGCATCTTTTTGAATGTACCGGGTCTTTTGCCGGCTTTTTTCTTCGATGATATAAACAGGCTCATCAAAGGTCACGCCCCACTCAAAATACAGCCGGAGCTTTGCGATAAACGGATGGGTCCCGGTTTTCATGACGACAAAGCTTCCTTTTTTCATGCTCTTTAATTCGTCCGCGCTCATGAGCTCTCTTTGTATCATGGATAAACTCTGCGACGGATGGTCTTTGCCGCGGGATACCGAGCCGGTGAGTACCGTCCGGCAGCCAAGGGCTTTTGCGATGCTGTCGGCTGTCTGCGATGTCGGCGAAAACCCGCCTGCAATCGTGATCTGGCAGTTATCTTGAATGATGACGCTTCCTTCCTTGCCGTAGTTTTTTTCAAGCTGCTGATAGCTTTGAATGATGGGAACAAGCATGATATTGCGTGAGCGGGCTGCGGCAAACGCCATCTCCAGCGAGGAAATCCGCGGCAGCGTCCCAAGCTCGTCCATATAAAAGGCGGCTTTGCGCGGGAGTCTTCCGCCCATCTCATCTGCTGCAGAGAGAAGCTCGCGGTATGTCTGCTGAATGAACAGCGAAACCAAAAAGAAAGTATTCGGATTTTCTTCCGGCATGACAAGAAACACCGCGCATTTTTCCTCGCAAAAGGCTTCGATGTCGATTTCTGTATCAAAGCAGAGGATCTGCTCCATCTCTGAATCAAGAAACGCATTGAGTCTTGACATCGCGGTCGAAATGACCGACTGCATCGCCTGCTCTGCGCTGTTTAAGGCTGCGCCTGCAAGCCACCGGATCTTATCATCTTCGCTAAGAAGATTGAGCAAGTTCTGAAATTCACTCTTTCCGTCCTTTCCTTTTCCGATCATCTCCTGCAGGAGTTTAAACACCGACACAATGTGCCGCTCGCCCTCCTCGCCGTAGCGGCTGACAAGAAGAATCGCGGATGTCAGAAGCCCCTCTGCGGCATCGTAAAAGAACGCATTCTGTCCGTAATTTGCCGCGTCGCCTTCGCTGAAAATCAGCGTCTTTGCGATGATCTTGGCATACTTTTCGGCTTTTGCAAGGTGAGATAGCGTTTCCGGATGCTCTTTTGCAAGATCGGTATATTTGTTTACAAGGTGCAAAAGATTGTTTCCGTTTGAACGCATTGGGTTACGAAAATCGATGACCGCTACTTTGTAGCCATAGCAGTTTTTCGCAATCCCCCCAAAGTTTCGATAAAGATCCCCTTTGGTGTCGGTAGTCAGAAAGCTCATCCCGCATGCGCAGGCATATTCGAGGTTCGGATACAGCCAGTAGGCGGTCTTGCCGCACCCGGCTGCGCCGACCATCATCGTATGCACATCGGACGAATCCAGCAGTGCGAAAATCTTTTTTCCCCGCTTTTCGCAGGAGAGGAGAATCCCCTCCGGCAGGCGGATTTCTTTGCCGCGCTTTGCGGCGCTGCGCCATGCTTTCGGGTTGTAGGGCACGCGGGTATAAATGGTATGCAGCTCTTTTTTCGTGAGAAACCTTGCGCTGCCATGCTGCCCATCACCGACGGTTCTGCCTTTGATCCCATTGAGGTTTGTTCTCTCGGAAAGGCTTTCAATGACGATGAGAAGTCCGAGAAACGCACCGCCGCATAAAATCAGTAACGCATAGCCGGACATAGCGCACACTCCTTTTCCTGTTCCTGCCGTTGCAAGAGCTCTTCATTCCAGTCTTTTTTTCTTGGGTAGTCCACCTCTACCTCGTAGCCATTTTCCAGCAGCTTTTCGCAGATTCGCTCACCTGCACGGTAGCCTGCAAGGTCGTTATCAAGGCACAGCACGCATTTTTTGAGATTCGCATGCAGCTTCAGCTGGTGCAGAAGCACCTGATCGGAGACGGAACAGGCGGCGGCGTAAGAATGCACCCGCCAGTTTTCTTTCTGCAGACTGATGTAGGAAAGCATATCAATCGGCGCCTCAAAGAAATAGATTGTATCGGACGAGCCGCTGTAGTGAAAGCTATACTGCGGCAGGCTTCCTGCCTGATTTCCCTTAAAGGTGCTGTTTCGAAGCGTCCCCCTCTTATTGGCGTGCCGCATCACGCCGTTTTCGTCTTTGCCGCAAAAGACGGCGTTGTGATAGCCTGCCTCCTCATAGATTAGCCCCATCCTTGCAAAACTGAGGACGATGTCCGGATCGATGCCGCGCGTTTTGATGAGATAGGAAAAGACCCGCTTCATGTCGTGATGCTTCTTTGGCGGTGTGAATGGTTTTTGTGCTTGCTTCTTTTGCGCCGCGCTTCCTACATTGCCGCCACTTGATGGAGATTGTGCTGCGCTCTCCCGCCTTTCGCCAAGCAGCAGCTTGACCGCATCCGGGTAGCTGAGGTTCAAAAACTTCCGCGCAAAATCAATGCTGTTTCCGCCCTCGCGTCGGTACTGGTTGTACCAAAGGTTTCCCCGGATACTGATCTTTTCGCCATCCTGCAGAAAGACAAATTCCTTTCCGCTGCGCCGGACTTCTTCGCCCCGATCGCGCAGAAGCTCTGCGATGTCTGCGCTTCCTGCGCGAAGCTTTTCTTCTTCCGTAAACGGAATATACTGGCTCATAGACTCTCCTTTCCTACGGTTCTTCCGTAAACTGCTGGCCATGCGTGCGAAGCCCTCTTGCCCGCTTTCGTTCTGTAATTTCCGCCCGCAGTTTCTGCTCGGTGAGCCTTTGCACGCGAAATACTCCCGGCGGAAAAATCCCCGTAAAATGCCCGGCAAGACGCATGAGATAAAGCCCGGCAGGCACCGCCGGGCGATGCGGACGATAGCTTTCCAAAATCATCTTGGCGTAGGGATTTCCCTGCGCGGCCGCCTTGCTTAAGAGTATTTTCCCCGCATCTTCGTCGCGCGTAATGTCCTGCCCGAACAGATACATTTTGCCAAGCTGGTACTGCGCATACTGGTTTTCCTTCTTGCAGGCGCGCCTTAAATACCGCAGGGCTTTTGTCATGTCCTTTGGCAGGTCTTTTCCGATGGCATAGGTTTTACCGAGCAGATACTCTGCCTGCGCGTGGTCTTTTTCCGCCGCTTTTTTAAGCAGCATTTCTGCCTTTTTACTGTCTCCTGAGACATGCTCCCCGCGTAAGTAAAACTTCCCAAGCAGGTACTCGGCATGCACATTGTCTTTTTCTGCGGACTCTGTAAGAAGCTCTATCGCCCGCGCCGCGCTTGCCTCTTTGGCAAGGCCTGCAAGGTGCATCTTAGCAAGACTGTACATAGCAAAAGAATTCCCCTGATCTGCTGCGCTTTCAAAGAGGCTTTCCGATAGTGGAAGGTCCTGCGCTGCATCCACGCCTGCAAGATAGACCCTGCCGAGCTGATACTGCGCGTACTGGTTTCCCTGATTTGCGCATTCCCATAAGAGGTCGATCCCTTCCTCGGCATCTTTTGCAAAATGCTTTCCGGTAAGAAGCTCCATCCCAAGACGGTATTTTGCGACCGCAAGACCGCCTGCTGCGGAAAGCCGCAGAAGCTGCTCGCCCTTCTCCGGATCGTAATACTCGTTTTCCGGATCATCATAGAGGCAGGCTTTTGCTTCAAAGTACCAATCAAACAGCTGCGAAAGGTTTCCTGCCGCTGCCTGCTTTGATCTTTTGGGCACCCCATCTTCCTCTGCTTCCGGAAAAAATCCTTCATCCGTTTCGGGCAGCTCTTCAAAGGTCAGCTCCTGCGCAGCAAAGGAAAGCGCTTCGGTGATGATCTTGTTTTTCAGGTTTCGAAACGCCTTGTTTTCGGATAGGTTCTGCGCCCTGCGCGGCGCATCCTGATAGATGTTTTCGATGCTGCGCTGCCCTTCCTGCCATGCTGCATAGCAGGCGGCAAGGGCATCTTCTTTTGACAGCTCGGTCAAAATCTCATCGGTAAGCTTTCTCAGCGGGCCCGGAAGATAGCCATAGACCTTGCGGCCTTTGAGGCTCTTAAGCCTTTCCGATAGCTCGGTGAATTTTGCGATCAGCACCGGGTTTTTCGCAGGCGCGCTTCGGATTTCAGAAAGCATTCTTTCGGTTTCTTTTCCGATTGCTTCGCGCCGTTCGGTCTGCAGGGCGTAAAGCGGCAGCAGATCCTCTCTGAAAATTTCCCTTGCAAAGGCAGACTTCATTTTTTGAATCCCTGCTTCGCTGAGGTATGGCTCTTTTCCTTTTGAGTAGGCAACCATGTGAATATGCGGGTGGTGCGCTTCGTTGTGAAAGGCGGCGTACCAGATGAGATCACCCGCCGGAATCTTCATGGCCTCCGCCATGAGGTGCGTGTTTGCGCTCAGAAGATTTCGCCATGCCTCGGCTCTGTCATAGCCAAGCCGCTCGGCCTCTTTTCTCGTAAGGGATAGGATATTCGTCCAGACGATCCCCTCATGCGCTGCCACTTCTCTTGCGACTTTGCTCAAAGCTAACGGCGTTTCCCCTGCATGAAAAAGTCCATGCGCCCCTCGCTTCTCTGCGCCAGGCCGCATCGCAATATATCCGACATAGTTTTCCCGTTTGTCGATGACTACCCCTTCTCTGGTTGCGATATATCGAATGAGATTTCCTGCATGGCTTTTGGCGCGCGGCGATAAATACCTGCATTTTAAGATGATATCAGCCATCCGTATCACCCCTTTGGAAATCCGTCGCTTCTTCCAAGGTGATGCTTCCCTTTAGGCTTTTTACTTCCTGCACGCACATACCGCGAAGCCGGCTGAGGCTTTCTTCCTCGATTTCGTTTGTCGCTGCGACCGTGTGAAGCAGCATCGAAAGCTCGACGGCCATTTTGAATAGCAGCCTTGCGGTGCGGTCTTCGTAGCGTCCGAGGCTTCCCCGCATCGCAGAAATCACGACCGCGGGAAGATACCCCTCCGTCTGCTCTGCGGTCAAATAGCCGCTGTAAAAGAGAACTGCTTTTTCGATAAATTCCGAGCGGCTCCTGCAGTTATCTTTTTTGTATAGCGCCTCGATTTTTTCCATTGTCTCTGCGCGAATCCACAGCGCAAACTTTCTTTTTTGTGTCTCCATTTGCTTTGACCCCTTGTCATCTTCTTGTAACTTGCGGAATCAGCGTCTTCTTTTCTACGCATTGACTCCTTTTCGCATTTCCCCTCTGCGTTTTAACCCCTATGTTCACCGAAATGAAAAACCTCGGAAACGCTTTGGGAGACCCGCATTGCGGGGCTCCGGGAAGTGAGGCGAGGGGCGATTTTGCCCCCGCCTCTTTTTCCTGCAAGCAAAAAAGAGAGTGACTCTCTCCTGTTTTTCGTATCAATCGGTGCGCTATTTTTTTCTCCCAAACGCGCGGACACGTCGATTTTGGGGGTCTGGCATCTACATCCCGTCCATTTTCTTCTGAAAAACGGACACAGGGCAAATCTGGGGCTTTCTCTTGCGAAACGCCGCGTGCTTACAGCATCTCCATACCGGGACTCATCTCCTGCGTGGGCGTAAGGCCATACACACGCTCCATGCTGGTCTTTAGCGCCTCTTTGAGATACTCAGTATCCAGTCCGCAGTCCCGGTAGCCTTTTTCAACGATGTTGTAATACATAACCGATGGTAGTCCCGCAGGCATCGCAAGATCCATGATGTATACCATCGCATGGACTTCCTCGCCGTCAAATGCAGCAGGAAGCACCGTTTTATGATAAAAATGCGGATAGCCTTCGTAGCGGTCAAGTGCCCTCTCATCTCGCGCGCTGATCTCCCAAAGTCCGATTGGAACTTCCTTTCCTTCCATGGTTTTGATGGTCGCGAAGCTGTGATTCGGCTGCCCGCAAAATAGCAGATTCTGATTCTTTAACATGGCAGAGCCAAGATATTTTGCTTCCGGACAGCGTTCCCGCATCTGTACGTGGTTTAAGTTGCTTCCGTATGCTGCATAAATTTTTGTCTTTTTCATGTTGTTCTCCTTATATGTTCCAATTAAAACATCTGCATGGAAAAGCCCGCATCCTGCTGCGCTTCAGTTTCGGCTTCCTGCTCTGCTGCCTCCTCTGTCTCTCTTCCTTGCATGCTTTGCGCTGCTTCTTCCATACGCTTTGCTGCAAGGCGCTCCTTTTGCCGCTCGGCCTGCGCCGGGTCTTTCCATGCGATATTACCTTCGAGGTTTTCCAGCAGGAATTTTCTTGCCGTCTGAAATTCCTCGCCGATCATACCGAGCCGAAGAAGCCAGGTGCGAAAGGTATATTTCTCGTTCGTACTTTTTGTCCGGCTGTGCGAGGCGCCCTTTTGCACAAGGGCTTGATGACTGATCGCAAGGCTGAGCTGGATGTAAGTTTTAATCTTTCCTGCGTGCATCGTTCCATTATAAAGGCGGAACTCAATGGTGCCGCTTGCGAACACGCTGTGCAGATTCAGCGCACGATAACGGCTGTTGTCATAGTGCATATATCTCCTGCTGTCTCCGTGATACCACATCCGCTCAAAGCTTTCGATACTTTTCGGTTTCTTCCGGTTCAGTTCATCTAAGAAACGCAGATCCGTTTTCTGGCAGTAGTGATCCTCTCTTGCGACATCGACGGCAAGCGCTTTATATAGCAGGTCTTCTTTTGATACCATGATATTCACAAGGTTACGGAGGGTTTTTGCGCTGTGCGGGGCCGCATCCACATGAATGTGAATCCCGCAGGAATCATTCACACAGGCGCCTGCTCGCCGCAGTTTTCGCACAAGATCCTGTATCGTTTCGATATCTTCGTAATGACAGATTGGGGAAACCACTTCCACCTTGTAAAAATTACTTGCGGATCTTCCGTCACGCATCGCCGGATGAATCGATGCGTCGCTGACCACCTTCCAGTTCCTCCCTTGCTCGTCCGTCACATGGTACGCATCATAGCTGCCGCCGTCATACACCGCACGCGCTCCAAAATATGCGGCGATGACTTCGGCTGCCTTTTTTCGGGAAATTCCCGTCATTTCCATTTCGATGCCGAATCTCTGACTTTTCAAACAGAATCAGTCCTTTTTCCTTTTTTCTGCTCGGAAGAAATCCGCTGCGACACAAAGTCACGAACCGCAGGCGGCACCTGCTTTGCATAAAGACTGTCAAGCGCTGCAGTCAGCTCCGTTTCCAAACTCATATTTTTTTGCGTAAGGTACATCGTAAGTGCTGCATACTTTTCTTCTTCGTATGCGATACTGATATTTACTTTCTTCATTTGAGACCTCCCAAAATCATCCCTTCTTCCATCGCAGGTTCATACCGCTCGATCGGAAGTTCTCCTTGTGCCTCGACAGCCATGCGAACCAGCGGCAGAAAGGCTGCATACCTTGCGTAGCTTGCGCCCTCTGCTTCAATGAGAATCGCATCCTCATAGCCATCGCCAAGCACCATCAGGCAGTGCGCGATATCGTCTTGATCAAGCCGCATCAGATCGCGATACCGGGTAAGAAATTCGTACTCATCCAAAAGATTTTCTTTTAGATGCACAAAATCGCTTCCGCTTAGCTCTAAGATTTTTTCCACCTTGCACAGCCTCGTGTCAAAACGAGGCTCCTTGCGAAACAGCGTTGTGTTTATCTCCATAACTTCTCCTTTCCTGCTTTCAAAAAAGCAAAAAGCACAGGAAGGCTTTGCACTTCCCATGCTGATTATTCATACCATGCTGATCATTCATACCTGACGCCCGGCACTTTCAGCCAGTGCGTCCATGTTCCCGCAGACAGCCTTGTCTCCAAAATGCCTGCGCGTGTATTGGCAGCTTCGATTACCTTGCCGTCTCCGACATAGATGCCGATATGCCCTTTCTGCCAAACCGCAATGCCGGGGATCTTTGGCATCGAAGAAATCGTTCCTTTTTCTTTTGCCTTCTCAAACATCCCGTCTGCACCGACATCGGCATGTCCGCCGCGTCCGTACTCAATTCTTTTCGTTTCCGGATTCAGCCATAGATAGCCTTTGATGAGGCCAACGCAGTCTGCCGTGCGTTTTCCAAGATAATTTTCGCTGATGAATTTCTTTTCCGCGCCGATTTCCGCAGGATACTGCTTCAGCTTCTGCTGAAAGGCTCTTGCTGTCAGCACTTCGCCGTAAGTCCCCCAGACATAGCCCCAGCCTGCATTCTTTGCGCGTTTTGCAAAGAGCGCAAGGTCATGTGCATTCTTCGTCTTTGGATTTTCATAGCCGCTGAGGTTAATGGTGTCTGCACTTGCGGCGCCGAGAAGCGCCTTTAGGTCATCATCCGAAACCGAAATTCCAAACGCCTTTCGGAGTTCTTCAATCAGTGCACCTGTATCCCCGCCTTTTTCAAAACAGTCTGCAAGCTTTTCCGCAAAGCCCGGCTGCTCGCCTTTGTCATAGAGAAACACAAGATAGATGGCTTTTGCCTCTTCTTCCCGTCCGTTCAGATCTCTTTCGGAAAGCGCTTTTTCGATTTCGGAAAAGACTGCCTCCATTCTTTCATATTCTCTCTGCTGGGCCTCGGGCATCCTGCTTGCGATACCTTCGAAGAAATTTTCTGCATCTTCGCCTTCAGCGAAAAATTCGCATAGCGCGCTAACTGGCATGACGGCAAAAAGCAGAAATCCTAAAAGAATCGCAAGTACCGAATCCCGCACCCGTTTATCACTGACCGCAGCAAGCGCCAATCGTTTTAAGACCATCTGCATTTATCTTCCTCCTGCCTTTCCAAACAGCGCTTCTTTGTAGTCCGGTGCGATCACCTGCAGCAGATACCGTTCGCTGCCGCAGCGGTACAGGGCGGTGCCGCGCTCCGGGTATTTGATCAGCTCATACTCGCTTGGCTCAACCTGCAGCGCATCCATGTATTCTTTTGCGTTGATCTGCCCGGCGTGAAACAGAAACTGATGCGTCGGAATCGAAAAGAGCGGCTTGGTGTATTCCTTGACCGCAGGGATTAAAAAGTCCTCGACATTTTGACTGGCAATCGCAATGGAGGAATCTTTTTTCCGGTCACGCTTCATGCCGTTTCGGATGTATTCGATGGCTGTCATATTCGATAAAAACAGATACAGCTCATCGATTGCTGCCAGCGTGTTTCCTCTGGACAAGAGGAGATTGGACATATACGATAAAATGTTAAACAGCATCGCATCCTTAAGCTTCTTATTCGTATCCATCAGGCCCTTCACGCCAAAACACAAAAAGTCATCTGCTTTGATGTTCGTATGGCCGTTAAAGAAGCGGCTTTCTGCGCCCACGCACATCGAGTGAAGGCCAAGGCAGACCCGCTGCAGGGTTTCTTCGGTATAGATTTCTTTTTTCGATGCGTCGTAGTTTTCATAGGCTTCCTCGCACAGTGCGTAAAAGTCCTGCATGCGCGGATAGTTTTCCGGCCGCATACGCACATAATCCGTATAGTCATTGATGCCAAAATTCCGGTAAAGCTGCGTGAGCAGAATCTCAATCGTATCGATCTCCTCATCGCTGAAATCCTTATAGCAGCGGAAAAAGTCCTTTAGAAATGCGATATGCTGCGAAAGCCTTGTGCTTTTGCGAAACGCTTCCGGGATATCCTCTGTTTCTTTTTCTGCTTTTTCATCGCTATCATCCGGCTCTGCCCACATCTTTGGTTCGAGCGGGTTGATGATATATCGGCCGCTGAGAAAGTCAAGGTAGGTGCCGCCAAGGTTTTCGCAGAGTTCTTGGTACTCCATTTCCGGATCTAAGCAAATAATCTGCTTCCCTGCCTCTCTGGTGTTGACCAGAAGCAGCTTTAACAGATACGACTTTCCCTGCCCGGAGTTTCCAAGGATCAGGATGTTCGCATTGGTCTTATCCTCTGCCCTGCGGTCAAAATCCACCAGCAGGTTCGTGCCGTACTTATCGCGCCCGATATATAGCCCTTTCGGGTCGGTCTTTCCGGAGAAGTTAAACGGAAACAGATTCGCAGCCGACGAGCACGGAAGCACCCGCTCAAAGAGCGCACCAAACATATTTTCGCCAAACGGAAGGCTCGATAAAAGCCCTTCCTTCTGCCTAAGCGTCAGTTTATCTACCGTAATCTTGCATCGCGTAAGCTCCATGTCAATTTCACCTGCAAGCGCAAGAAGCGCTTCCTGCGAGCGTGCCTTGAGTTCTAAAAATACCGCTACATGAAGCAGCGGCTCGCGGTCTTTTCTGAGATTGGCAAGGAGCGTCACAACATCCTCTAAGTTTCCCGCGGCCTCGATCGTTTCATTCACATCGCTTCCGCCGGATTTTAATTTGTTTTTACGCGCGGCGTTTTGAATGATCTTTCGCTGCTCGATCGGTTCAACCAGCCTATGATAAATCTTTAAGGTCACGCCGTTTCGATCCGCAATCTGCGAGAACACCGCCTGCGCCTCGGTGGACGGCGGATATTCTTTCACCGCCCATACCATGCGGTAGGTATCACCGATAATGTAGTATCCGGTGAAAAAGCGCAGCGCACTTGGCGTAATCAGATCGAAGAAATCTTTGGTGCGGATTTCTTCTTGTTCTTCTTCTGTGATCACTCTATCTTTTCGTTTCCGTAGCATCTTCGTCGTCTCCTTCCAAGTTAAAATACTGCATGCCGTCAAAGTCCGGCATGGCTTGTCCGTTTAGCGACGCATCAAAGTAGATGGCAAGCAGGCGCTTGATCTCAGCCCTTTTGAGCCTTCGCACTTCAAAGCCCTGTTCTGCGATGATTTTTTCAATACGGTTTGCTTCCGCAAATTCCGCTGCCTCGTTTTCCTCTTTCATCTTTTTTACAAACAGAAACTGCCGGGAGGTTGCCATCTCAAGCTGCATCCGATCTAAAAACTGCATATCCTTTTGCAGCAGTTGCAGTACTTTTTTGTCCGGATGCTCCTTGCTGCGCTCTTTCAGATACCGCAGGTTATCATCAAATCGCTCGGCAGCGTCCATGCACAGAATCCGAATGTCCGGCAGCGCAGAGAGCACCATCATCAGATGACGTTCCTTGATCTCCACGCTTTCTCTTGATAATACCGAAATATTGGTTGGGCTGACCCGAAAGAAAAGGTAGGTACCGCCGCTTGCTTTCAGCCCATAATCAGCGAAGCCCTCCAGCCCAAGAAATGCCTGCAGGGCTGCCTTCTTCTTCCCATGTCGTTTTCGCTTGTTTTCTTTTTTTGGTTTCTTCTTTTTTTCTTTCATCTTCCCCTCACCTCCAGTCATAGCGCTGCTGGCCGGTAACGAAAAACCGCATACACCACGAAAGATACTCCAGCACAGTGTATGCGGAAAGGCGAATGGTCAGAAACGCAAAGCCAAAGCTTATCCCAAGCGGAAGCAGAATTCCGAGCTTTGCCAGCGCGAGCGCAGAAAAAAGAAGCGCCACGCTTAAGATGGCAAAGTCTCTAAGGCTCCACAGCCAGAGATTTGCCTTTTCTTTTAGGTTTTTTGGGTATAGGTAAATACGGTTCATATATTTCCCCTCTCGTTATGGTCTTGCAAACATGCGCGTTAGATAAATGGCGCTTTGCGCACTGTGCGCTGCGCTCATCAGATTCATCTTTGCTGAGGTATCCATTCCAAACTGCCCGGCAATGCGCGGCACTTCGCCTGCTGCAAGCATGATGCCGATACCGATGATTTTGTTTCCCGGAAAGGTCATCAGCCCCAGCATTAAAAGCGTGGTCTGCAGGAACGCCGTCAGACACAGCGCAATGATCTGCTTTGTCCACTGGATAAACCCATCGGTATATCCACGCGGCACACTGAACAGATACATCGAGCCGACCGCGATCTGCACAAGCAGGATTCCTCCGCGCTTGATATTTTGAAAAAATACCTTGGTGATCGCATAGGCAAAGGCAATCAAAATCAGCACCGCAAGCAGGGTCACTTCTGTGAGATCCTCAATCAGGAAGTTTCCCGATAGCGTCTGCACGACTTTTCCTGAAAAACCGCCGCTTCCGTCCGCGGTAAAAATTCCAAGAAGCTCCCCCGATAGTGTGTTTTGCAGCGAGATGGAAAAGCGGTAAAGCTCAATCGGAAGTACGCCTACCATGCTTGCCGCAAAAAATCCTTTCAGCACATTGAGTGCTGTCATATTTAAATTGCCGCGCCCGTTCTGGTATTCGATGGCCGCATCAAACACAGCCGTCACCATGCCGATGCCAAAGAGCGCCCAGCCAAAGAGACTGAAAAGCTGCACGACTGCCGCAACCCACGAGAGGTCAAAGATTTCTGCCCCCATGTTTCCCATCATCGCAAAAAAATCTGCAGCTGCCTGATAGATGGTTTCATACAGCCACATCAGCAGATTGTTCCAAATGATTTTCCCAATCTGATCCCCGATCCATTCAAACATCTGCTCTCTCCTTTTCCTTTTTTATCTTTCAAACAGAAAAAGAGGGGATTCCCCTTTTTCCGCATACAAAAAGACTGCCTACTCGCAGTCCCGTTCCCATTCTGATATTTCCTCCTGCAGCTCCCTGCCGAGATGAAAACCCTGCCGAAAGGCTTCGGTGCAGATCAGCTCCTGCACCTCGGCGCTTGCATCCTGATAGCGTTCAAAGAGTCTGCTTGCATCGCTTCCCGTGCTTTCCGCAAAGAGTGCGGAGATATCCTGCGAGGCTTCACTGAGCGCAGCGAGCGCCTTTTTGTATGCCCTGCTTTTTGGCACGCAGGTCAGGCTTTCCTCGCTGAAAATTCTTTTCATGGTATTCATGGCCTTCTTCCTTTCTGTTTTTGATTAGCCACAGGATACCGTATTTTGCTAGGAAAGTCTACGGAAAGATTCGAATTATCCGAGAATATTCCAGATATATAGCGGCGCGGTAAGGGTAAAGAGCAGGCACGCAAACAGGATGCATGGCGCAGTAAATTCAAACTGACCATGCTTGCGGTAGTCAAAGTATGCGGTGCCGAGTTTGACAAAAAACAGTACCGCAAGGATCATATCGATCACCGGAAACACCACATTCTCTACCACAGTTTTCACCTGTGACTGTGCTGCTGTCCATGTCTGCTGGATGGCAGATGACACATCGCCTGCCGCATAAGCATTTTCCGCAAAGCAAAACAGCAGCACCAGCAAGATCAGCAGGATCCGCATTCGTTTTTTCTTCATGATTTTTTCTCCCCTATCTTCTTTGTGACTTCTTTTTCTGTAATATATCGGACCTTCATACCGAGGTTTGCGCAAAACTCAATCTCCCGTTCCATCTCTTTGGTGATGACCGGGCCGAACACCCACATTTCATCGCAGAACCAGATTAGGCTGAAGCGTTCCTCAAAGGAAATCTTAAGTCCGTTTTCCTCTGCCGCAGCCTCCGCATCCGCATCTGAAAATGCATAGAAATGGACTGCGACCGGAAGTGCGCCCTCTTTCATCGTGTAGCCTGCATAGCGCAGAAAGCGGCTTAGGTGATTTTTTAAGTTTCCTTTCGAAAGCGGTGCCGATAGATAAATCTTCTTTTTCATGTGCGCCGCCATCCTTTTCGTTTGGTTTCTTGCACACTGCTTTACGCACCCCTTTCCATCGTTTCTTTGCCGCCGCAGGAAAGCGGGCAGCCCGTGCAGTCTTTGTCGCAGACAAAATCCGCAAAGTCGTTTCCGCCTCGGAGGATGATGGCGTTTTCCTCAACATACATCTCCAGCACAGATTCTCCCCGGATGCCGGCTTCCCTTAGCATCTCCGTGGGCACGCACAGCATCACAACTTCCATCGTTTCTTCTTTTTTTCTCATTTTAAAATCCTCTCCCTTAATCTTTTTTCTTCATCCAAGTTTTCATCAAACAAGCTCACCTGCTGCGGCCGCTCCCGCTCCCGCTCGAAAAAGTCATAGTTTGCAATCAGAATCTCGCCAAACTCCTTTCCTGCCTCGTAGCGCTGCACCATCGAATGCACGCGGCTGAATGCGAAAATGTTGCAGTCCTTATATAGCGCGCGGATCTGTGGGCAGTCATTGTAGGAGAGCAGGAATTTTCCCTGCATGGTTTTGAGAGTCTCAGAAAGCCTGACATGATCCTCTTTTTGAAAGGCAACATCATAGACATATTCGCTGGTGTAGTACGGCGGGTCGCAGTAAACAAACGCGTTCTCCCTGTCATAGTGACGAATCAGAACCGCAAAATCCTGATTTTCAATCACCACCCGGTCCATCCGCTTTGCAAAGTCCTCTACAATGCCAAACAGACTCCGAATCGAAAACGGCACCCCTGCAAAACTTTTGCCCCCGCTGCAGTAGCTGTAGCGAAGAAGCTTGAGGTAAGCTGCCGCCCGTTTTAGGTCGTAGTCGCCTGTTCTTTCCGTTAGAAGCAGCCTTCGTTCTTCCTCGGTGATATCCGGAAGAAGGATCTGCGTCAGCCCTCTTTCCTCGTCTGCAAAGACGCTTTCGGTTTCTTCTTTCTGCAGGAACTTCCGCAGCTCATGGAAGTCTTCCCGCGCGTTCAGCGTTAAAAAGCCAAGATCCCGAATGAATGCCAGCGGGCGATCCCGCATGCAGCGGTACAGATTCACAAGGTTGCCGTTAAAATCATTAAAGACCTCAAAGCGGTCCGCCCTTTCTTTTCCAAGCAGCACCGCACCAGAGCCGCCAAACGGCTCGATGTAGCGCTCGTATTCCGCCGGAAAGAGCGCGTACAGGATTTTTAGGATGCTGCTTTTGTTGCCAACCCAGCTGATCGGTGATTTCATATGAATCCCGGATTTCTATTTTTGCTTTTTTCGTTTTCCCCCTTCCCTTGCAACTACCACGAAAAGGTCGTGACTGTCATCCACATATCATCTGCGACCTCTTTCGGTGTGATTTCTTCGACTTCATCAAAGCGCTCCATGTACTTTTTTATCTCCGCTTCGGTTAATGAGCGGTATTCCTCGCCGTCATCCCCGACCACAAAGAACGGACCTGCAAGGATGCTTTTTCCGTCATGAATGCGCCGATTTCCTTCCATACCAAGCAGCTTACTTTCCTCGTTGGCCACGAGGATCGTTCCGTCCTCTTGATAGATGTGTTCAATCAAGCCGCCGACGGCATGGCTGATATCCTCGTATTCATTTCGAAGTTTTCTGACGATCGGCTTTTTATGCGGCTCGACAAACACCACAGCGAGCAGATTTTCTTCCTGCTGCAAAGTTCTTTCCTCTTCCTTTCTCATCTTGCTCCCTCGCTTTCCATTTCTTCATAAATCCTTTTTATCTTTTCGCCGAGCGCCGTAATGACCGGAACACTGACGGCATTTCCCGCCAGCTTATACAGCTGGCTTTCGGGAATGCCTGCATTCTTTGCCTTTTCATACTGCTCGTCGGTAAAACCCTGCAGCCGCCAGCATTCCAGCGGCGTTAATTTTCGCACGCGCCCATGATGGAGGATCCCATGTCGGTCGGTAACGGTCAGCGTAAACATCGGCTCATTCGGTTCTTTGATCCGTCGTCCGTTTTGCCGCGTCTTTTCCTTTGCAGGACTGATCACGGCACGCGGCGTCTCGCTTTCCACAAAGACGCCGGACTTTTCCGCCTTATGATGACTGAATGCATTGTCCTGTCTTGTGGTGATGCATCTTGCATGGTCGGTAAGCTTTGCATCCTCATTTAGGTCGATGAAAAAGCACCCCTGCGCAGCACTTGGCAGAACGGTGTGTGCGATCTGCCGTCCGACTCTGCCGCGCCGTGTGTTGAGATTCGGATAGGCCAGGTCGATGCTGTCACCGGGATGGGCTTCTTGAAAGCCTTCTTTTGTCGCGACTTTGATCGGCAAAGCTATTTGGTAGAGTCCGGTTTTTCCCCCGAAGCCGCCGGCGCCGCTTGTGAGGGTGATCCCAGTTCCGCTGTCTGCATAGATGCGGTTTCCTTCGCATCCGCCGACGAGCTGCACAGGAGCCGCCGCATTTGCGTCTCGGAAAGAAAATATTTCGCCGGGACATCGCTCTCTAAGATATCCGATAAGATACACTCTCTTTCTTGCTTGGGGGACACCGAAATCCTTGCTGTTAAGCACCTGCCATGCGACATCGTACCCCAGCTCAGAAAGTGCAACAAGGATGGTCTGAAATGTCCTGCCTTTGTCATGCGACAGGAGTCCGGGAACATTCTCAAGACACAAAAATGCAGGTCGTTTAACCCGAGCAATTCTTGCAATCTCAAAAAATAGGGTCCCTCTGCTGTCACCAAATCCGCCCCGTTTTCCAGCGATTGAAAAAGCCTGACAAGGGAATCCTCCGCAAAGAAGGTCGAAATCCGGCAAATTTTCCGGCTGTATCGTTCTTGCATCTTCATAAAAATTTTCTCCTTTCGTATCATAGATTGCCTCATAGGCTTTTTTCGCATATTTGTCGTTTTCACAATATCCGATGCAAGTGAAACCTCCGGCCTTTGTAAGACCTGACCGAAATCCCCCGATTCCTGCAAACATGTCAAAATATTTGATACACATACGGCATCTGCCGCGTTTCTGTTTTTATCGTCACCTCCACTCTTTATTTCACGAAAGATAGTCCTTCTTCCATAGCCGGCCGCGCTACATGCTCTTCAAGGCCTCCGATTTTGCGAAAACTGTCAATTCCGTAGATCAGTGCAAGGCTTCCGCCCTCGTCCCAGTTTATATGGAGCTGCCCGGCATCATCCACCGCCCATACAGTGCCTTTGCTTCCCGCAGGCAGCGGATGATACGGATCCGTTACGGACTCTAATAGTTCAACTCTGCTTCCCTTTGGATACTGCTCGCGCAGCCTTTGGATGTCTTTTCTCATTTGTTTCTCCTATTCTGATAACCGCAAGCCCGAATCTGCAGATAGAAACTGCAGTCAGTACCTGCGCATACACCGTTTGATTCATCATGTTTCGGTTTCCAAGATCCCGCAGCCGAATGTTTCCACTGCCAAGATAGATATCTTTTGCCGCCGCATACAGGCAGTAGCTTTCCTCGCTTACGCTGCCAAGCCTGATTTCATCAAAGAAAATCTGTCCCTTTCGGACTTTATCCTTTGCGCAGTTCCAGACTTTCTCATCGGCTGTTAAAAGATACAAGGCGGCAAGCAGCTCGTAGTTTTTTTCCTCTTGCTTTTTTACCGCCGCATGAAAGGCCTGCTTATGCAGACCGTCTCTAAAAATCATATTGCATCACTCCTTCCTGATTCGCTATCTCTTTATATTGATCTTCTTCTGCCGTTTCGACGGCTGTCGTAACAGCTGGTTCGCATAGTGAAATTTCCTTTAGATTCTTTGGATCAACGATGACCTCAGATTCGTTTCGTCCAAGGAAAACAGCGAGGATATCTTCCTTTCGAATCTTTGCACGATATACCTTGCCTTTGCCCTTAAAACGATTCGCAAACCATTCCGCGGTTTCCTGTTTCATCGTCCATGACATGGCAAGGATATTATCCTTGTTTTTTTCGGTAACGCCGCGATAAATTTCAATTTCGTCCGGAAGCTCCGCAAGCTTTCGGCGCTCGTCAAGATTCATCAGATCCTCTGCGCTTGCCTCTTGAAACATTTCCACAAACTCCTTTTGTGATACATTCACGTCTTGGTTCGGGGCTTCTGTTTGCATCCAGCAAAGGCCGAGAAGCTGTGCAAATTCCTTTTCCTCTATGCGAGGCTGCGCGTATTTCAGAAAGGCAAGTCGGTATGGCTTATTCAGCATACAGCAGATCTGAAAGACCGACGCTGCTTGATCGATGCACTTATCCAAGTACTTTCTCCATCGCATGCGGTTTTCCTCCGAGCTTGTAATGTCCAGCATTTCCTGTCCGTTTTCCCCGGGCAGAAAAACGATACCGCTGTTTGCGAAAGGATGGCTGATGATGAGCGGAGCATACTCGGTATCGTGTATCTCAGTGCTCAGCAGTCCCTTTGCCACCAGCCGCACCCCTTCCATGTCTGTGGCCTTCTTTGGCTTATCTTTTTCATTCATCTTCTCACCTGCTTTCTTTGTCATTTTTACATCTGCAAAAGGGCATAAAAAAAACAGATAAAAAATGTTACTTTTCTATCTGCTTCTTCTCAAAATATTTACTTTTTTTGCTCGGTTTTCTTTCCGCTTTTCGCCTGTCCCGATTTCGTGGGGGTTCAAATCTCAAAAATCTTAAAAAATCCCGTTTTGCATCCCTAAGTCGGTACGACGATTTACACGCTTTTTTGCTGTCAAAAAACGCTGAAACCCAGTCAACGACTGGGTTTCACGACCATGCATTCTAAATGGTCACTGTACTTGGTGCGCCATAAGGGACTCGAACCCCTAACCTTCGCATTCGTAGTGCGCGACTCTATCCAATTGAGCTAATGGCGCATATCGAAATGCAGGGAAATGTATTGTTCACATATGCCTTGCATTTCGTACCTTGTTATTATACAAAAAATTTTGCACTTTGTAAAGGGCAAAAATAGAAAAGTTTTATGCTTTGCCCTCCGGATTGCCTTCTCCGCAGTCTTTTTGAAGCTCTGCGTAACGCTTAATTTTCATTGTGCTTGTCTTCTCGAAAGCATCCTCTTTGATTTCAAGCTTTTTGATGCACTTATAGTTCGTCAGTTTGCGGTTCACGAGCTTGATCTGGCTCCAAATAATCTTGTAAATTTCCTCCTCGGTGAAAGGCTTGCCCGGGTCTTTGCGGGAAGCACCGTGAATTTCCTCGATTGCAGCCATATCCGGAATCACACGAGCCGTTATGATAAGTTCCTTTTCACCGGAAACCTCTTTGCCGTATACCATGCACTCTGCAATTTCGGGAACATCCGAAAGCAATGTCTCAATTTCCTCAGGATAGATGTTTTTGCCGTTCTGCGTGACGATTACATTTTTACTGCGGCCGGTGATGTATAGGAAACCGTCCTCGTCGAGGAAACCGATATCTCCCGAATTGAACCAGCCGTCCTTCATAACTTCCGCAGTCGTTTCCGGGTCTTCATAATATCCCAGCATTACGGTTTGGCCCTTGATCAAAACTTCGCCCTCTCCGCGTTCGTTCGGATTCGATATGCGAATTTCATCTCCAAATACCGCCTTGCCGGCAGACCCCACTCTGGTATCGAAGTCCGGCGTAAGCGCCGCAATCGGGGCGGTTTCCGTCAAGCCATAGCCCTGAAGGAACGTAACGCCGATGTCTTCAAACCACTTGCCTATCTTAGGATCAAGCGGTGCAGCAGCAGAAACAATAATGCGAAGATTGCCGCCAAGCCCTGCGTATATGTCCTTAAATACTTTCCGTTTCACATCGATGCCCACGTTACGGAGACCGTTTGTAAGCCTCATCATTGATTTTACAACAGAGCCTTTCTTGCTCTTTTCAATGTTTTTCATGATTTTCTTGTAGAGTGCTTCTATCAGAAGGGGCACTGCAAGAATTGCCGTCGGCTGTGTAGTCTGCATGTCGGATGCCAGATGTTTCAATCCCTGACAGACCGCAATGGACGCACCGCTTGCCATCGGATAGATGAAACCGATGGTCGATTCATATGTGTGATGCAGCGGCAGAACCGAGAAAAGTCTGTCCTCCGGGGTCAAATATACATAAGGCGTGATTCCGTTTATGTTTGCCGCCAAATTGCGGTTGCATATCATTACGCCCTTTGCCGCGGAAGTCGTTCCGCTGGTAAAAATCAGCAACGCAAAGGCATCCGGATCGATTTGTTTTTCCATGAGGCTGTTATCCCCAAGGTCAGTAAACACTTTCCCTTCTTCCGTGAGGAAATCGAATCCCACAGTTGTGAAATGTGCCTTTCCCTGCTTTTCCTTGCCTTCTTTTTCCTTAGTCGGAGCTTCCCGGCTGTACATCTCAATTGTATAGTTTACATTCCCGCAATGCGAAGCCGCCTTTTTAACAAAATCTTTTTTCTTCGGTGTGTGAACAATAGCAACAGCCCCGGAACGTTTTATGAGGTTCTCAAGTTCGTTTTCCGGAAGTTCCTTGTCAACAGGTACCGCAATGCCGGCCCCCAGAAGCAATGCCATGTATGCCACATACCATTCATAAGTGGTCTCACCGATTATAATGACTTTATCGGTTTGTTTGATTTTCAAAACCCGCGTAAGCGCAGTGCCGAAGTTCACGGCATCGTCTCTGAACTCGCCGTATGTGATGGTTTCAAAACCTTTTTTCTTGTTAAAAGTTTCGAGCACAAAAGGCCGCTCTGCGTATTTCGTCGTTGAATTTTCAAAAATTTCTTTTACGGTACTAAAATGTGTCCCCGGATAGCAGGCGCTTCTCGGGATGTCACTTTCGAGGCTGTTTCTGATAAGTTCTTTATGTCTTTTTGCGTATTCGTGCTGAAGTTCCTCCAGCTCCCCAATCTCGCCCATGCGGTATTTCGGAAGCTTGAAATTCGGTATTTTTTTCAAAAGTCTTGCCATATTGTCCCCCTATCTGATAGGCTGCCGGACATTCCTGTCCGCAATATTATCTAAGCATTATATCATTTTTGAGTACGAAAAATCAACCTTTTTAAAGTTTTTCCGTCAAACGGAATGAGCGGATAGAGGTAAGAGCTTCCTGTGAGGGTTTTGGTCGATGCCATAAGCACAACGACAACAAAAGATGTCACTATAAGCCCGGCTGCTCCGAAGAAAAATGCTCCGACCATCATAAAGACCCGGCAGAATTTCATTGCGTACGAGAATTCTATGCTCGGCTGTGTAAACGCTGCAAGCGCCACGACCGCCATGCATAATATCGTCTGCGGAATGAACCAGCCCGATTCGATACTGAATTCGCCTAGAATCAATGCTCCTATGACAGAAAGCGATGCTCCGAGCGAACTCGGTGTATTCAGCGATGCAAGTTTCAGACCGTCCACTGCAATTTCAAGCAAGATGAACTGCCAGAAGATCGGAATCGCAAAATCTTCCGCCGGCACAAAAAAACTCAAAACACGCGGTGTAAACTCTTCGTACTCCGCCATAAGATAATACACAGGCGTCAGAAAAAGAATTACAAAAAAATTCAGCAGTTTAATGAATCTGAAATAGTTGCCTGTGAGCAAAGGAAAATAATAGTCATCCACATCCTGAAAAAATTCAAAAATTCCGGTCGGTATGAGCATCACCGTCGGAGTATTGTCAACGATGATGGCAACCTTTCCTTCATTAATATGTGCTGCAATTACATCCGGGCGCTGGGAATATCTGACCCTCGGGAACGGATTTATGCCTGACCCTGCGTCAAATTCCCGCAGCAATTTTTCGAGCATACTCTGATCTGATACGGTGAGTGCGCTCTTTGTGGCGTTGGAAGTGCTGCTCTCATCAGTGTCTTTTTTGCTGTCCTCACCAAAAGGACTTGCCTTCCTGCTCATCTTTGAAAGCGCATTTTCCATGCGATGGACGAATTCCATATCCGCACGATCTTTCATATAGACAAGTGCCACATCGCTCTTGCTCACGCTTCCCACATTATATGCCTTGAAAATCAGGGCCTTATCCCTGATTCGCCTGCGGATGAGCCCGATATTGGTCATCAGTGTTTCGTTAAAGCCGTCCTTGGCACCGCGCAAAGTCTTTTCCTTTTCGGGTTCTTCCACAGCGCGTGCCGGATAATGTCTGGCATCCATAATAATGATTTTGTCAAGCCCTTCTACCACGAGCGGAATCAATCCGGTGTACATTTTGGTAATCGCATCAGCCGGCTCCGTTATCTCCGCTTCCATGAACGGCAGATTCCGCTCCAAAAACTCCTGACTGCTTTTGATTCCCTCCATGGATTCCGCAGGGACGGCGAGCAAGAATTTGAACAGCAGCAGAGCCTTATCGGAATCGTGCAGCCCGTCCACAAAAAACACCGAAGCCCGCCGTCCTCCGATTATAAGTTTTCTCTCGAGCAAATCAAAGCTTTCGCCGAGCGGAAGCTCCCTTCTGAAAATATCAAGATATATCTCAAATTCGTTTTTTCCTTTTGTTTCCATTTTCTCTCCTTTCGGGACAGCCCGCAGGGATGTCTTCCGCTTTCTGCCGCCGCAGCAAATTTATCCTTGTTTATTCTTCCAAAATCTTGCCATTTCATACTTTTACATATATAATAAAGTGTTGGAATATTGAACAAGAAGGCGGTGCGGACACAAGGCGGGCAGTGCAGGCTGCGTGCCGCCCGCCCCGCCATAATACGGAGGATAAATATGAATTATGAAAAACTTGCGGAGATTTTGTTTCCGCACATCACCAAAACCCCGGACGATTACGAAAAGCTCTATCCCAAGCGCGAACTGCCTGAGGGCGCGAAAGTAACCAGACTCGGACCAAGCCCGACAGGCTTCATTCATCTTGGAAACCTTTACGGCGCTTTTGTTGACGAGAGACTGGCACATCAGTCCGGCGGCAGGTTTTTTCTCAGAATCGAGGATACCGATGACAAGCGTTATGTAGAAGGCGCAGTTGAAGTGATTATCAACTCCCTCAGATTCTTTGGCATCAATTTTGATGAGGGCGCAACGATGGAAGGCGACATCGGCGACTACGGCGACTACACACAGAGCCACCGCGGCGAGATTTACCGGTGCTTTGCGAAGAAGCTCGTTGCCGAGGGCCATGCATATCCATGCTTCCTGACCGAAGAAGAAATCGCGGAAATCCACGCAAAACAGGAAGCCGAGAAGGCAAATCCGGGAATTTACGGCAAGTGGGCGCTCAGCAGAAACCTCACGATGGAAGAAATCGAAGCCAATCTTGCAGCAGGAAAATCCTATGTAATCCGTCTGAAATCCGACGGCGACATGAGCCTGCCAGAAGACCGGATCCGCCGTTTCCAGGTTGAAGACGCAATCCGCGGAACCCTTGACATGCCGGTGAACGATCAGGATACGGTTCTGCTCAAGGCAACCGGAATCCCGACCTATCATTTTGCGCATGTTGTGGATGACCATCTGATGCGGACAACCCATGTTGTGAGAGGCGCAGAATGGATTCCGTCGCTTCCGATTCATGTGGAGCTCTTCGACAAGCTCGGCTGGGAGCCGCCTGTATACTGCCACACCGCGCAGCTTATGAAGCTCGACGAGGAGGGCAATAAGAGAAAACTTTCCAAGAGAAAAGACCCTGAGCTTTCGCTCGACTACTATAGAAATGAAGGCTATCATCCGGCAGCCGTACGCGAATATCTGCTGACGATTCTCAACTCGAATTTTGAAGAGTGGCGCATCGCAAATCCGGATGCGGACATCGACGAGTTTGAATTTACCACAGAGAAGATGAGCAACTCCGGTGCGCTTTTTGACCTCAACAAGCTCAACGACATCAGCAAAGATGTTCTGCTCAAAATCCCTGCTGAAGAGCTTTTCGACTTCCTCAAGGCTTGGTCAGACGAATTCAAGCCTGAGCTGGCTCCGATTTTTGAGGACAGAGCATACCTCGAAAAAATCCTTGACATCGGCCGCCACGAAGAAAGAAATCCGCGTAAGGACCACATTTACGCACAGCAGATCATTAAGAATATCAGCTATTTCTTTGATGACATGTTCGAAATTGAGGACGAATTCCCGCAGGAAGCCGCAGGAGACGTGCCTGTAATCCTTTCCAAATATCTGGAAACCTACAACCACGCGGACGATCAGGAAACCTGGTTCGGCAAAATCCGCGAAATTACCGCAGAGCTCGGCTATGCAGTAAAGCCAAAGGATTTCAAGAAGAATCCGGATCAGTACAAGGGCCACGTCGGCCATGTCAGCACGGTGATCCGTGTGGCACTCATGGGCCGCCAGCAGTCTCCGGATGTATGGGAAATCCAGCAGATTCTCGGTGAAGAGCGCACCCGTGCCCGCCTCGCCAAATTCATATAAGCGATTCATACGAAAAGCAATCAAAAAGGAGCATGTCGCTATGATATGCTCCCTTCTTATTTCTATTTCTTTGTGGTTACGCAAATCTTTGTAAACGGCGTGTATACAAGCTTGCCGTCCACCCTGCGCATGCCGCGGACTTTATACCAGTAAGTTTTGCCCGGTTCGAGTCCCTTCGTATTCACATAATACTTATGTGACGCACTCGTGCTCGTGAAGATTTTCGTATAGCCCGAAGATTTTTTCGTCGAACGCCAAATCTGATAAGAATCCACGCGGTATCCTGAATTGGACTTCTTCCAGGTCAGTTTTATGCGCTTTCTGCTCACCTCAGGTGCCTTGAGCAGGACAACCTTCGTGCGCTCTACACCGGCTTTGATTCGCGCATTCTTTGCTGCATTCGCATCATCGTCCGATCCACCCGTGTTGTCACCCGGATTGTCCGGTTTAGACGGCTGCTCAGGCTCAGGTGTTGGTGTCGGCTCGTCTTTCTTATCGTCCACGACCGTCAGCGCGATTGTTTTCGTTGCTGTCCCGTACTCGGAAGTTGCCGCCGCATTAATCGTCAGCGTCGTGGTTCCGGCTGCCTTCGGTGTTACCGTCCCGCTCGATGAAACCGATGCGACAGACGGATTGCCGGAAGAATAGGTCAGCTTCGCATCTGCATATTTTGCGCTTGCACCGAGCTTGTAGGCTCCTGCCGATAAGTTTATGCTCGTTCTCGCATCTGTCACCGTAATCGACTGCGTCGCTTTGACAATATTGTACTTCACGGTTTTTGTCCCCTGAAGATTTCCCATAAACGAAACGATAAGATCTGCCTGACCGACTTCGACCGCGTTTGCAACCGTGTAGGTGTAGTCCAGATTCTCTATCAGCTTACGACCCGATGCATCCGTTACGGTTATGTACGAAGGTTTTGTGACGCTTCCGGTATATTTACGATCTTTCGGCTTCTTAATCGTTATCCCCGAAAGGTCACGGCTCGGCTCGATATGGAACGGCACCAGTTTATAATCCGTATACATGCCCCTTCCGATAATCATCGCGTATGCCGTTCCTGCAGAACCGTTGCCGACATGGCGTACATTATAATCAACGCCCTCGGTAAGGCTTACACCGTTGTGGGTTACCGAAACACCCGGTGTGAATGCCATGCCTGCGGAATATTGATAATTTGAAGCACCGGTTAAAAACGCTTCACAATCCGCCAGAGATTTATCCGAAACACGCTTTGATTCCTTCGGAAGATACAAGAAGTTGACATCGGCCCTTCCGCCGATGCCGTTTACACTGCCTCCGGAACTGTACTGCCAATAATCATAGTCATAATCGTAATTGCATGTTTTGTAATACTGTGCCACCCAAATCGGATATTCCCGGCCAAGCGCTTCGCCGTCAACGGTCTTGTTTAAGAAATTGAGATTTGCATAAAGTCCCGCCCGATGGCCGTTTGCTTCGATATATTCGCAAAACGCCCTGACATTTGCAGTTGCCTGAATCTTCGTAATCGTGCCGCTTGTGAATCTACCCGATGAAACCGGCGAGAATTCATAATCCATGAAAATCGGAAGATCCAGTTCGTAATCTCCGAGAAGTTCGAGCGTATAATCAGCTTCTGCCCGGGCTTCAAATGTATTCAAAGCCTGCGAGAAGAAATAGACTCCCACCATCACGCCGGCCGCCTTTGCGGCTTCAATGTTTCTTACGAACCAGTCGTCGGGCTGCATCCTGCCTGCTTCTCCGTATCCGCGGAATCCGATTCTGATAATTGCAAAATCAACACCGGCCGCTTTTGCATCGTTCCAGTCGATGCCGTTCTGATAAGTCGACACATCCACCCCATGAATCAATATTCTGTCATTAAACCGGCTGTTATGCGTGTAGGTTGTCCCCGTAAAACCGGAAACGCTGCTGCCGGCATAGGCAAAACCTGCCCCAAATACTGTTGTAAATACAAGTGCTGCGGTGAGAATCACCGAAATAATCTTCTTCTTACCCCTTTTTATCATTTTTCTGTATTTTCCCCCTTTGCTTTTTCTTCTTCTTCCAAAACGCGATATGCTACCTTTCCCACCAAAGTCTTAGGCAGTGCATCGCGGAAACGAATTTCTCTTGGCAAAGCATACTTCGCCATATGCTTTTCACAATATTCAAGCAGAATTTCCCGTGCCTCATCTTCCGAAACTTTTACACCCGGCTTAAGAACAACGTATGCCACGACCTTCTGCATTTTAAGCGGATCCGGAACACCGATTACGCAGCTCATATGTACGAGCTCATGTGCATCCAAAGCATTCTCAATCTGTGACGGGTAAACATTGTATCCGCTGGTGATTATCATTCTCTTAATTCTTTGTTTGAAATATATGAAGCCTTCGTCGTCCATGATGCCCAAATCGCCGGTATGAACCCATGTGAGGCCGTCCGCATGCTTTCTGAGCGTGTCCGCCGTTTCCTTCGGGTTGTTAATGTATTCCATCATTACGGTCGGACCGGAAAGACAAATCTCGCCTTCTTCACCGTAAGGAACTTCCTCTTCCGTGCCCGGTTTCACAATCTTGTAATAAGTGTCCGGGAACGGCAGTCCTATGCTTCCTTCTTTCGCCGTATGGATTGGCGTCAGGCAGCTTGCCGTTACGCATTCCGTTGTGCCGTAGCCTTCTCTCACATGGATGCTGGCATTGTGCTGCTCAAGGAAGGTGTCAAAACGCTTTTTCAGTTCAATCGAGAGGGAATCTCCACCGCTGAAAACGCCTTTCAAGCAGGATAAGTCAACACGATTCAGGGTTTTAAGCCGAAGCAGTGCTTCGTAAAGGGTCGGCACTCCGGCAATGAAATTCGGTTTATGCTTCTTGAGAAGCTTCGCATAGCTTTCCGGATTGAAACGCGGTATCAGTAAGCATCTGCCACCGCTGGAAAGCATGGAGTGAATGCATACGCCAAGTCCGAAACCATGGAAAATCGGCATAACCGCAAGCATTTTATCACCCGGTTTAAACATTGGATTCGTTGCGATAATCTGCTGTCCGAGCGCATTGAAGTTGAGGTTCGAAAGCAGAATCCCCTTCATGGTTCCCGTGGTTCCGCCGCTGTAGAGTATCGCCGCCGGATCCTGCGCGTTTCTCACCGCATGGAAAGGTCCGTGATAATTGTTTCCGTCGCGTAAGAATTTTTCCCACCATACGATTTCGGCATTTTCCGGAACTTTCTTTATTTTACGGCCCTCCGCAAGATAGTATCCTTTTCTCTTCACAGGGCTCAGCACATCCTTTATGCTTGTGAGAATCAAGCTTCTGAGCGGCACATTGCCGCGGATGTTCTCAAACTTGCCGTAGAACTGGTCGAGTGTCAGGCAGACAACGCTGGATGCCTGCTTGAGGCAGAATTCGATTTCCTTCTCGCCCGAAAGCGGGTGTACCATGTTCGCAATCGCTCCTATCTTATTTACGGCATAAAACATGATAACAGCCTGCGGTGCGTTCGGCATACATATGGTAACGCTTTCGCCTTCTTTCACTCCGATTGCTGCAAGTGCCCTTGCACATTCGTCTACTTTGTTGATAAAATCTCTGTATTTCACTTTACCGCCCATAAAGTCGTAGGCAATGTAATCCGGGTAATTTGTTGCAATTTCCGCAAGCTTGTCGTACATCGACCCTTGGAAATAATTCAAATGCGCCGGAACACCTTCAAGATGATCAATCCAAGGTGTCTTGACTTCATAAATTTCACACGGTCTCTTCAGTTTAACTTCTTTCATAATCAACTTCCTCCTTTGCTGCCGTTTCGAGTAGCTCCGGGTTTGCGAGCAGGTATTTCAGCAGCTTAACCGTTTTGGAATAATAGTATCCGTCAGCAATTCTCTCATCGAGGGTGATGCCAATCGGCAGGATGTCTTTCATCGACATGGTTCCGTCCTCATCGTAAACCGGACTCTTTTTCTTTTGTCCCAAAACAATGAAAAGGGAATTCGTCCCCCAGTTGCTCAGGTGATGATATCCTGATTTAAGCCCGATGGAACCTAGGTTTGTTATAAAACATGTGGCATGGTTCGGATCCGTTTTTATCAGAGAATACGGAACCTTACCACACTCATCCAGCTTGTGAAGAATCCACATTACAAGCCGAAGCACAAAACGCGGAAGTTTCTTGAGCATGTCCATCTTATCCGTCGAATTGTCTGCCTTATCGCTTCTGCATTCGTTGATCTCCGCCGAAATCTTCCTGTACACATCATCAATCGTGGTATTTTCGTCAAACTTCATGAAGGCAAGTGCCTCCGCCCCGTTATCGCTGAATTTTTTCTTAACGACAAACGCAAGGGCAAGAAAGTCTCGCTGATACATTCTGCCGCCTTTAATAAAGCGGTTCATTTTCGGTCTGAGAGTAATGGTTTTAACCAATGCCGCAAGCAAAACATGAAAAAGTTTGTATTCTTCTTCCTCTTCAGGCAATGCTGCATTCTTGGCTGCAATATACTTTTCGATTTTTTCAAGTTCTATGTTTTCTTGTATAAAAGCTTCGTTGTCGGCTCTGTTTGGATACAAGTACGGCATAATCACATGCATTGCGTCCACATCGCGAATCCATGTGCCGTCCCTCCGGTCTCCTCTTTTCTTCTTTTTTTCCATAAACAATCTCCTTTGCCCCTCGCGTTTTCTTGCAAAAAGCAATAAAAGGGCTTATTCCGAGTTATGCTGCTCAGAAAGCACCCTTTTATTTTATCATTTTTGACCCGTTATTTCTACTTTTTTCGGGATATTTTATATTTATTTCGCCTTAAACGCCTTCCAATATTTGCTATACAGGTCATCGGCTTCGTGCCCGAGGTTTGCAAGCGTCTCACATCGTGCCAGGATCTCATCCGACGGATTGAGAATCGGATTGTCAGTAAGGTCGAGAATTTCCTTGTTTGGTATCCCGTATGTAAGATACTCAAAATTGATTCTTGCAATATCGCCTCGCAGCATAAAGTTAATCCAGTCTTCCGCAGCCTTTTTATGATTTACCGCACGCGGAATTGCCCAACAGTCCGTCCAAACTTCGGAACCCTCGTCAGGAACCACATAATCGAGTCTGTCGTTTTCATCCATCGCATAGATGACATCCCCGGAAGTAATGACCGCAAGCGTTGCGGAGTCGCCGATCATAAGGTCTCTCGCATTGTCGTTTGCGTAGCTGTAAACTTTCGGTTTCTGCTCTATGAGAAGATCCGTGATCTCTTTCAGCTCGTTTTCATCCGTCGTGTTCATGGAATATCCGAGAATTTTTCCGGAAACCATGAATGCCTCTCTGATGGAGTTCGGCATGATAACCTCACCCGCATACTCGTCGGACCAAAGCTGTTTCCAGCTGTTTATCTCACCGTGAACCGCATCCACATTATAGATAATGCCGTAGGTTCCCCATGTGTGCGGCACGCTGTACTTCATACCCGGGTCGAAATCATTGATAAACGATTTGACATTATCGGTCAGATTCTCAATATTCGGTACATTCTCGAAATTGATTTCCGCAAGAAGACCTTCCTTACGCATCTTATCGATCATGTAGTCCGACGCGCAGACGACATCATATTCCGCCGTTGAGTTTTTGATGACCGGATACATTTCCTCGTTTGTGTCGAAATAGTCTATGATTACCTCATATCCGGTTTCCTCTTCGAATTTGTCAACAAGTTCCGGATCAATATAATCACCGAAACAGTATACGTAAACCTGTCCTTGATCCTGCGCGCCCACAAGGGAACCTGCATATCGGTTGAGTCCGAGAACGCACACAAGGAAAACAAGTGCAAGCACAATCGCTTTTTTTGTGGTGATTCCGCCCTTATGAGAATAGTAATCACCTTTCCCGCGTCTGCTTCCCGACAGGAAGTTCACGATAACAAGAACCAGCAGAACCGTAATGAAAATAACGGTCGAAAGCGCATAGAGCGTCGGCCTTACACCGATTTTTACCTGGCTGTAAATGAGGGTGGACAGCGTGTTTATCCCCGCGCCCCTCGTAAAATGCGTGATTACAAAATCGTCAACCGACATTGTAAAGGAAAGCAGGAAGCCTGAAACGATTCCCGGCATAATATCCGGAAGCACCACCTTAAAAAACGCATATATCGGCGTTGCACCAAGATCGAGAGCCGCCTCGTAGGTGTGATTCTCGAGCTGTTTGAACTTCGGCATTACCGACAAGATCACATATGGGATACAGAAAGTGATGTGTGCAAAAAGCACCGTACCGTAGCTCAGGCTGATTCCGAACATCAGGAAACTCATCATAATCGAGATTCCGGTAACGATATCCGCATTCAGAAGCGGGATGTTGTTCATCCCCATGTAAAACGAACGTTTCCGCTCGCTCATGGCATTCAGTCCGATGCAAGCCAGTACTCCGGCCAGAGTGGCGATTACCGATGCCCAAAGTGCTATCGTAAGCGTATTGCCGAGTGCCTCCATGATTTCCTGATTCCGAAGCATTTCGCCGTACCACTTGGTGGAAAATCCCTGCCATGCGTTCATGCTCTTTCCGGAGTTGAACGACAAAACCATCAGTGTGCCAATCGGAAGGTACAGAAACACAACGATGAGGACAAGGTAAAAGATTTTGAGGAATTTTTTCATATCATATTGCCCTCCCCGTTTCTGTCAAATTTTTCGATAAATGCCATGCTGATTACGATAAAAATCATCATAACAAGGGAAAGTCCCGAGCCTAGATTCCAGTTGGAACTTGCGGTAAACTCCTGCTCAATGATATTTCCGATAAGGTTTACCTTGCCGCCTCCGAGCATATTCGAGATTGCAAAGGTCGTAAGCGACGGCACGAAAACCATCGTCACACCGCTGACGATTCCCGGCACCGAAAGCGGTACGATGACCTTGCGAAAAACAAGTGATTTGCTTGCGCCGAGGTCGTATGCCGCCTCAATCAGATTATTGTCTATTTTGATGAGTGCATTGTAAATCGGCAGTATCATAAATGGCAGATAGTCATAGACCATGCCGAGTATTACCGCTGCGGGCGTGTTGATTATGTTGAGTGCCGGAAGGCCGATGCTCGCCAGCATCCCGTTTATAATGCCGTTCTTCTCAAGCAGCACCTGCCATGCCATCGTCCGGAGCAGGAAATTCATCCACATAGGCAGGATGAACACAAATACCATAAACCCTTTCTTGCCGAGTTTGCTGTCTTTTAACGCAAGTCCCAGCGGAAAAGCAAGGAGCAGGCAGATAACCGTGCTCGCAAAGGCCAGAAGCAGGGAAAGTCCAAGAGCCTTGGCATGTTCCCCGCTTGCGATTGCAACAAGGTTTGCCAGTGTGAAAGCTCCGCTTCTGTCTGTCATGCCGTAATAGGCGATTACGCATGCGGGAATCAAAGTCCCACATAACATAAAGGCCATGAACGGCGCGGAAAAAAATCTCTTTGTCATTCAAAATCCTCCAATGTAATCGCTTCTTCGTCCTCTGACTGTGGTTTATTCATAATCTGTATGTTTTCAGGAGTCACGCCGATGGAAACCTTTTCTCCCACCGGGTAGCTCGTTGTGTTTTGTGCAAGCCATTCAAATCCGCCGGCCTCGATGCACATTTCGTAATGAACACCGATGAAGACATTCGATGTCACAATGCCGTCCATGATCCCGCAGCCCGGCTTTCCGATCATAATATCTTCCGGCCTGATTACAACGTCAACCGGTTTCTTTCTTCCGAATCCTTCGTCAATGCATGGGAAGATGTGGTCACAGATTTTTACCACGCGGTCTTCCATCATCACGCCGTCGATAATATTGCTGTCGCCGATAAAGTCCGCAACAAAAGCATTTTCCGGCTCGTTATAAATTTCCTCCGGTGTTCCCATCTGCTGAATGTACCCCTGGTTCATGACAACGACTTTGTCCGACATCGTGAGCGCTTCTTCCTGATCATGGGTGACATAAAGGAATGTAATGCCCAGTTCGTTCTTCAAGCGGATCAGTTCGTACTGCATCTCCTGTCTGAGCTTCAGGTCAAGTGCTCCAAGCGGCTCGTCAAGCAGCAAAACTCTCGGCTCGTTTACAATCGCTCTTGCGATGGCGATTCTCTGCTGCTGTCCGCCGGAAAGTGAATCCACTGAGCGCTTCTCATAACCGCTGAGGTTTACAAGCTTGAGTGCATATTTAATCTTATCGTTTATGTATTCCTGGCTTTTTCCGCTTATCTTCAGTCCGAAAGCGATGTTTTCGGCTATATTCATATGGGGAAAAAGCGCATACTTCTGAAATACCGTATTAATCTGTCTCTTATTCGCCGCCAGATTCGTAATATCCTCTCCCTGAAAGAGAACTTTGCCCGTATCCGGGGTCGTAAAGCCTCCCAAAATCCGCAGCGTCGTTGTCTTGCCGCAGCCCGACGGTCCCAGCAGCGTAATAAACTCGTTTTCCTTAATCTTTAAATTGAATTCGTCAAGCACCAGCTCTCCGTCATAAGATTTTGAAATGTCAATCAGTTCAATCAAAGCCATTTTTCCTTTAGAAACTCGGCGGCACGCTCACCCACAGAATTTCTGCTCCTTTCTTCGAAGTAATGTAGTGCTTTTTGTCGGGAGTGTAATAAAACGACTCCCCCGCCTTGGCTTTCAAGCGTTCTTTGCCAATCGTAATAACAATTTCTCCTTTCAGGACATATCCGAATTCCTCCCCTTCGTGCGGATTGTCGGGATACGTGCTCCCTCCGGCCGCCAGTGTAAGCCTGATCGGTTCCATCATGTTTTTCTGTGCATTCGGAATAATCCACTCGGTCATGCTTCCGAGTTCGTCGTCCTTCTTTTCAAAATAATCCTCCGGTCCGAAAACCTTCTGCACATGAGAATCTTCTTCCGAAAAAAACTCACTCAGCGTCGTTCCCAGACACTGCAGAATATCCTCCAGCGTCGCAATCGAAGGCGAGGTGACATCGTTTTCGAGCTGGGAAATAAAGCCTTTCGAAAGCTCGCTTCTGTCTGCCAGTTCCTCCTGTGTCAAACCGTTCAGCATTCGCAATTGTTTAATTTTCGGTCCGATATTCATATTTTTCTCCGTTTCGTTATAATAAACTTTAAGTTTAGTATTTCTAAACCGAATTGCAATGATAATTATACAGTATTTTTTAAAAAAATCAAGACTTTTTGCGTAAACAGTGCTATAATCGACAATATGCACCTGCGGTGCTGCTATTTTTTTCAGATTGGAAGGCATAATACACATGGTTTTGGTTATCAATAAAGTTTTGGCAATATTTTTACTCATCGCTGCGGGATACTTTGTGGGCAAAATCAAAGTTCTCCCTGCCGGAGCCGACAAAACGCTCAACATTCTTCTGATACAAATAATCACTCCGTGCATGATTCTCTCTTCCATAACATCAAAAGAACTGACGGACGACACTTTCACTGCGACGATTCAAACGCTTGTCGGTGCTGCTTTATTTTTCGTTTTGGCCGGAATTGTGGGCTTTCTGTTTTCGAAATATATTCTTCGCATTCGGCCCGACTCAGAAGTCGGTGTCTGGGCGTTTTCCTTCGGTTCCGTAAACACGGGATTTATGGGTTTTCCGGTGACTCTTGCTCTTTTCGGGCAGGATATCTTCTACCTGATTGTAATGCACAATGTCGTACTGACCGTTTATCTGTATTCGGCCGGTCCGTCCATGATTAAAATCGGTGAGAAGCATTCCGAAACAGCATCCGTTTCCTCTGAGCAAAATCGCCTGAAGGCTTTTTTTAAATCGTTTGCAAATCCGAATGCCGTCGCAAGTCTCATTGCACTTATCATGCTCTTTTGCGGGCTGCATCTTCCGACGACGCTCTTTGAGTCCGTCAAAACTCTTGGCGACGCCACGATTCCGCTTTCCATGCTGCTTGTCGGCATTCAGCTTTCGGAAAGCGATCTTTTGTCAATTATAAAAAACGGCAAGATTCTCGCGTTTTCACTTGTAAAAATGCTTCTTCTTCCCGTTCTTGTTTTCTTATGTGTAAACTGGCTGCCGCTCTCGGCTTATGTCAAGACTGCACTCATTTTCGCCGCTGTCTTTCCGTCGGCTGTTGCGACTGCCCCGGTTTGTGCGATGGAGGGCAAAGGCTCTCTTACCGCAGCGAAACTCATTGCAATTACGACGCTTCTGTCCGTAGGCACGATACCGCTCTTTGCGACGCTGCTGACACAGTTTTATTTGAGCTGATAAAACAGCCCCTGCTGCGTGCTGTACCACACGAGCATTCCGTGCCCGCGGTTTGAATCCGCCAAAAGCTACACCCTCACATACCTTTGGTTCCTGCTGCTTGGTTTGTCCGGGATAGTCATTTTAATAAGATTGAGCTCCTCCGCGGGGTGCAGATAGTTCCTGCGATTGGAAAAGCTCAGCTTTGACATTGGGAACAGCTTCCTGCACTTTTTTGGTCTTGGGATGCTTCAGGAAAGCTGGAAAAATTAGGCAATTCCCACCAAGCACCTCATATATACCCCCTCTTCGTGTATTTTTGCCTGTTTTTCACACTTTTGAGCTTGTTTTATGCCGGATTTATGGCTTGCCTTTACCCTTTACAAAAATGTCATATTTTAGGATGTTAAAATTTCAACGTTTCTGCCGGGTATTTTTTTAACATTTTTTTGCAATACAGTTGATTCTCTTCCGGAATCCCCCGGATACACGAAACACCCCTTCTACAGAGGCATTCTTCGTGCAAATGCTATTTTTCGCCTGAGGAAGCGTGTCGTGTAAATGCTATCTCGGCCCCTGCGGTTTGCCACAACTGATCTTGGCCGCCTGCACAAAAACAGAGGGCCGAAGCCCTCTGCCAAAATTCAATTATTCAAGTATATCTTTTCTCGTAAGGTTGATTCTGTTCTGGCTGTCGATTTCAAATACCTTAACTTTTACGGTATCGCCGACATTCATCACATCTTCGACCTTCGCCACTCTTTCCTTCGCCATTCTGGAAATGTGCAGCAGGCCTTCTTTGCCCGGAAGAATTTCAATGAAGGCACCTACGGAACCCTTTGCAGTGCTGAGGATTCTTGTAACCTTGCCTTCGTAGATTTCTCCGACTTCGACATCCTTGGTAAGGATTTCGATTTCGTGCTTGCAGGCTTCGGTGTTTGCTGCATCTGTTCCGTAGATGGAAACCAGACCTTCGTCGTTGATGTCAATCTTAACATCGTACTTTTCAACGAGTCCGTTGATCGTTTCACCGCCCTTGCCGATGACGATTCTGATCTTGTCAGGGTTAATCATCATGGAAAGTGCACGCGGTGCGTACTTGGACATTTCCGGACGCGGAGCAGGGATTTCTTCGAGCATCTTGCCCATGATGAACATTCTGCCTTCCTTCGCCTGTCTGAGCGCCTTTTCGAGAATGTCACGGGATAAGCCGTGCACCTTGATATCCATCTGGATTGCCGTTACGCCGACTTCCGTACCCGTTACCTTGAAGTCCATATCGCCGAGGAAGTCTTCCATGCCCTGAATATCGCTCAAAATCGCGAATTCCGATGAACCGTCTTCCTTTACTCTTTCAATCAGTCCCATTGCAATACCTGCAACCGGTCTCTTAATCGGAACGCCTGCATCCATCAGAGCAAGGCAGGAGCCGCAGGTCGAACCCATCGAAGTCGAGCCGTTGGAGGATAAGACATCGGATACCACGCGGATTGCATAAGGGAATTCTTCAACCGGCGGAATAACCGGAATCAAAGCTCTTTCTGCAAGTGCACCGTGGCCGATTTCTCTTCTGCCCGGTGAGCGAGGCGATTTTGCTTCGCCTGTGGAATATCCCGGGAAGTTGTAGTGGTGAATATATCTCTTTTCTGTCTGTTCGGTAATTCCATCTATTGTCTGTGCTTCGGATGCCGGAGCCAGCGTGCAGGAAGAAAGCACCTGCGTCTGACCTCTCTTGAAAAGCCCGGTTCCGTGAACTCTCGGAAGAAGTCCCGTTTCGCAGAAAATCGGTCTGATTTCGTCGCATTTTCTGTCGTCCGGACGGATTCCCTCGTCGAGAATCATGCCGCGAACGGTTTCTTTTGTAATGTTGTAGAGAACTGCATCGATATCCTTCATGTTGTCCGGATAAGTTTCTGCAAAGTGCTCTTTGGTTTCAACTTCAACAGCATCCATGTTGTCAAGTCTTTCAAGCTTGTCAACCGTATGGATGGCTTCTCTCATCTTCGGAGTCGCGTATTCTCTTACTGCTGCGTCGATTTCATCAAGCGGCTTGTAAAGTTCGACTTCCATCTTCGGCTTACCGACTTCAACAACAATCTGGTCGATGAATTCAACGATTTTCTTGATCTCTTCATGTGCGAAAAGAATTGCATCAAGCATATCCATTTCAGGAACTTCCTTCGCGCCTGCTTCTACCATCATAATCGCTTCCTTCGTTCCGGCAACCGTCATATCGATATCGGAAACTTCTCTCTGCGCAAGAGTCGGATTGATAACAAATCTTCCGTCCACTCTGCCGACTTTTACGGAAGCGGTAGGGCCGTCCCAAGGAATATCGGAAATCGCGATTGCGATGGATGAGCCGATCATTGCAGCGATTTCAGGGCTGCAGTCCTGGTCAACCGACATGCAGGTCGCAACAACGACAACATCATTGTAGAACCCCTTCGGGAACAAAGGTCTGAGCGGTCTGTCCATAAGTCTGGATGTCAGAATCGCGTGTTCCGAAGGTCTTCCTTCTCTCTTGATGAATCCACCCGGAATCTTTCCTACCGAGTACATTCTCTCTTCAAAATCGCAGCTGAGCGGGAAGAAATCAATTCCTTCCTTTGGCTCTTTGGAGCAGCATACGGTTACGTTTACAACCGTGTCACCGTAGCGCACCCAAGCCTGTCCGTTTGCCTGCTCGCAGACCTTGCCGATTTCAATCTGCAGAAGTCTTCCGCCGAGCGGGTACTTAAATGTTCTGTAATCTGTAAATCTAGGCATTTTCACCCTCCTGTTTTTTTCGCGCAGCCCGGATTTCGTATGACTCTCGGAAAAAGCTCATCCTGCATGAGTTCTTTCAGAGAGTCACATCATACTGACTTCGGGCATGCGTTTTCTACGTGTCATATTATTAAAAATAAAAGCGGGGTTTCTTATCGCCCCGCTTAAATTTACAGTAAAACCGAAACTTACTTTCTTAAACCTAAACGAGCGATTAAAGCTCTGTATCTTTCAAGGTCATTCTTCTTCAGATAAGCAAGCATGTTTCTTCTCTGACCTACCATTTTAAGAAGTCCTCTTCTGGAGTGGTGGTCTTTCTTATGAATCTTTAAGTGTTCGTTTAAATCGTTGATTCTGTAAGTAAGAATTGCGATCTGAACTTCAGGGGAACCTGTATCTCCCTCTTTGAGCTGATAATCTTTGATAATCTGCTGTTTCATTTCTTTCGTAATCATGTTATTCTCCTTTTCTAAATACGCCTGCTGCCGGGCTGTGCGCCGGATCGTCGCGAAAGCGCAGCACAGGTAAAATTTTAACAACTTATCTTACCACAATACACCCGTTTTCGTCAAGCACATTTATGAACTTGTCACGTTCTTTTTCGATTTCCACCCTGTGAAAAGGTGTGTTGATTCCCGGCATGCCGCCCGTATGCAGAAAAATCACCGTCTCATCCTGTGCAATTTCACCTTTCTTAACCATTTCAACCATTCCTGCGAAGCATTTTCCGGTGTAACACGGGTCAAGAATGAGTGCTTCCTTCTCTGCGGCAAGGTACATTGCTTCACGCACCTCTTTGCAAGGGTTATTGTATGCTCCTCGGTCATATTTATCCGTGATGTCAAAATCGTTCTCGGTCACTCCGGACGCTCTGCCGCATGTCGTGTCAAAACCGTAAAAACCGCACACTTTGTCAAAATAGTTCTTCGCATAGGTCCTGATCCCGTTTTCGTACGGCATAATGCCGATGCCCGTGAGCCTGAGCGGAAGATTTTCCATTCGAATCCCTGTGAAAAGTCCCATGTAAGTTCCCATGCTTCCGACCGTCGTAATCAAACGGGGAAATTCCTTGCTGCCGGACGCGATTCCGGACTCCGCGAGCTGCCCTGCTGTTTCCACTGCACACTCATAATAGCCCAAAATCCCGAGCTCGTTGGAGCCGCCCATCGGAATGTAATATACTTTCTCGCCTTGCTTCTCATAATGCTTCGTAACTTCGGCAACGGTTTCCCTGAGAAGCGCTCCTTCCGGCTTTGTGCCGGCAGGGTCTTTCTTTCGAAGCCATACATCGCAGCCCATCATTCCGTCAAGAAGAAGGTTTGCCGAAAGCTCGCCCGGATACTCGTCAACACATACGATTGCAGCCTTCATGCCGTATTTGCGTGCAACCGCGCATGTCAGTCTGCCGTGATTTGTCTGTGCCCCGCCCACGGTGAGCAGCATGGTTGCCCCCTTCGCCTTCGCATCGGCCAAAAAATATTCAAGCTTCCTCAGCTTATTTCCGCCTGCCGCAAGCGGCGTCAAGTCATCGCGCTTAATATACAGGTTGATTCCCAGTTTCGCCGACAGATTGTCAAGCCGCTCAATCGGCGTCGGAAGATGCAGAAAAGAAATTTTTTCGTGTCCTAAAAGCATCGTGCTACCTCCTTGCAAACTTTTATCTCTTTCTTTGCCACTATTTTATTCAATCCGCCCCTGCAAGTCAACCGTTTTGTTCGACAAAAAATACAGCAAAATCTTGTATACACAGTGTTGACATTGTTTGGTCAAAGTGTTACATTTTAGTTAAGAGAAATACGTTTATTTAATAACGATTTCCGCATAAAATGACTTTTATTTTAAAAAAAAGAAAAGAGGAGATTAGTAATGGCAACTTATGTTGAAAGAGTAATTGATGAGTGCAAGAAGCACAACCCGGGAGAGGTTGAATTTCATCAGACAGTAGAAGAGGTTTTAACTTCACTGGCGCCTGTTATGGACGCACATCCTGAATACGAAAAAGCAGGCTTACTCGAAAGATTGGTAGAACCTGAAAGAGGAATCACTTTCAGAGTTGTATGGGTAGACGACCAGGGCAAGACTCAGGTTAACAAGGGTTACAGATATGAATTCAATTCCGCAATCGGACCTTACAAGGGCGGTTTAAGATTCGCACCGAACGTATATCCCGGAATCATCAAGTTCTTAGGTTTCGAACAAATTTTCAAGAACTCCTTAACAGGACTTCCTATCGGCGGCGGCAAGGGCGGTTCCGACTTTGACCCGAACGGCAAGAGCGATGCTGAAATCATGAGATTCTGCCAGGCATTCATGACAGAATTATACAGACATATCGGACCTGACACTGACGTTCCTGCAGGTGACCTCGGTGTTGGTGGAAGAGAAATCGGTTACTTATTCGGACAGTACAAGAGAATCACAAACAGATTCGACGGCGGCGTTTTAACAGGCAAGGGAATCCCTTACGGCGGATGCCTCGGAAGAACTGAAGCTACAGGTTTCGGTATCGTTTGGTACGCAGAGGAAATGCTGAAGGCAAACGGCGAAGACATCAAGGGTAAGACAGTTGTTATCTCCGGTTTCGGTAACGTAGCTTGGGGTACTGCTTGGAAACTCCAGCAGCTCGGCGCTAACCTCATTGCATTCTCCGGCCCGGATGGATATATCTATGATCCGGATGGAATCAACACACAGGATAAGCTTGACACTCTGCTTGAACTCAGAGCATCCGGCAAGAACATCTGCGCTCCTTACGCGGATAAATATCCTAACGCTAAATTCTTCGCAGGCAAGAAGCCTTGGGAAGTTAAGGCTGACCTCTACATTCCATGTGCAACTCAGAACGAAGTTCAGATGGAAGATGCTAAGCACATCGTTGAAAACGGTGCTAAGTTCTACTGCGAAGGTGCTAACATGCCTACTACTAATGAAGCTCTTGAATACTTACAGGAACAGGGCATCGTTGTTGGTCCTGCTAAGGCTGCAAACGCAGGCGGCGTAGCTTGCTCCTGCATCGAAATGGGCCAGAACGCAAGCCACACTGTATATCAGCACCAGGATGTTTATGATCAGCTTCACCAGATCATGGTTAACATTCATAAGGCTTGTAAGGAAGCTTCCGAGAAATACTACGGCAAGTACGACCTCGTAAAAGGTGCTAACATCGCAGGTTTCGAAAAAGTTGCAGAAGCTATGATGGGCCAGGGTCTTGTATAAGATAGAAACAACATAAGCTTAGGACAAAAGGGCACATAACGAAGCAGAGGCGGTTCCGTAAAGGAACCGCCTCTTTCTGTTTTATGATTACGCTTATTCCAATATTCCAGCCAATTTTCTAGCTCTTTTAGCCGCGTTCGCGCACGATGTACACAGGGCGCGCCTTGATTTCCTTGTATGCGTGCGCAAAATACAGCCCGAATATGTAAAGTACCAGCATTTGCAGGGTGCCGCAGCCCAGAATCAGGGCAGTCTCTATGCCACGCGGACTTCCCGTAAGTGCAGTGCAGATCAGCGCGGCGGCGGCAGCGGCCGCTAGAAGCGCGGCAAGCGCGCCTGCAAGGCGCAGCGGCGCCGTCGAAAATGCTAAAATTCCATCGGCTGCATAGCGAAGCAGCGCCCGCAAGTTCCATTTGCTTTCGCCTGTTTTTCGCTCCACATTCTCAAATTCAATCCATTTTGTCCGAAAGCCGACAAACGAGAAGATGCCTTTGGTATACCTTCCGCGTTCATGCAGCGAAAGAATCGCATCCATCACCTGGCGGTTCATCATCCGAAAATCCCCTTCTCCGTCATTCGTGTTAAGGCCGGTGAGTGCCTCGCAGATTTTATAGAAGCCGCGTGACAGAAAGGCGCGCAACTTTCCGTCCCCTTCGCGCCCTTTCCTCTTGCCCCCGCAGCAGTCGTATTCGCCGTTCTTTACTGCCGCATACATCTTTGGAAGAAGCGCAGGCGGGTGCTGTAAATCTGCGTCCATAAACACTGCAAAATTTCCCGCCGCTTCGTTAAGCCCCGCATACATCGCGGCTTCCTTTCCGAAATTACGCGAAAAGGAAATAAATCTGCAGCGTGAATCCGCTTGGGAGATTTTGCGAAGGCAGTCAAGTGTTCCGTCACAGCTTCCGTCGTCAACGAAAAGAAGTTCATAATCTGCCCCCTCTTTCATCCTCATTTCTTCGGCGACCTGCTGCGTTTTCCTATAAAACTCGTCGATGCACGCTTCCTCGTTGAAGCAGGGCACGATAATGCTGATTTTATCTTTCATCTGGTTTCCCCTTTCACACTGAAAATTTTGTATTTGCACGCCGCATAATTCAGAATCACCGTGATGACGCTGACCGAAATTTTGGCGGCGGCGTTCGGCATTGCCATGAGCGTAAGCAGTAAATACAACAAAATATTTTCAACCGTCAGGCTGGCAAAACGCAGCAGCGCAAACTGTATAGATTCATGCAAAATCGAATTTTCCGATTGAAAAACAAAGCGGCGGTTTGCAACATAAGCGAAGATTACCGCTCCGAGCCACGCCAGAGAATTTGCCGCAAGCGAGAAAGCCGAATCCGCTGCGCCGCCTGTACCTCCTGCCACGCTTCGTCCTGCCGCTATGAACAGGCCGAAATAGATGACATAATTGACCGCTGTTGTCATTCCTCCCGTTATTAGATAGCGGAAAACCCTGTTTTCACAGATGTGTTTTGTTTTTTGCCAAGCTGAGAGGACAAGCAGGATTAACAGCGAAATTGCGCTGATTGCAAGCCCCGTCCGATAACCCGGCGGAACGAAGCGAATTTCTATCTCGTGCATACCCTCTTCAAGACGGAGGCCGAGAAATGTGTCATCGATTTTCAGGATTTCAGATGCGCTGACTGCTCGTCCGTCAACTTGAATCTCATAGCCCTTTCGATATGGATCACTCGTCGCAAAATATCCGTTTTTTTTCATAGTGATTCTCCCTGAAAAGACCTGCCCCCTGCCTGCATCGCTCGTATGCGTCTGCGGCTCCCAGACTTCACCGCTGCTGTTGTACAGCTCCTTCTCGTCTAAGAAAGACAGCGTGAGATTTTCTATCCGGTATTCGTTGGCATTTTTCTGAATCAAAAACCCGTCCGTGCCGCCGGAAAGCACATAGTTAAAACGGTTATTGTGATTCGGATACGGCGCGCTGCTTCCCGAAAGCTTGTTGCGGACTCCGTTTATATCAATCACGACGGCACGCGGGCTCAGCGGTGTGACATCAAAGGAAAGAATCGCGATTCTGCCTCTGAAGTCCAGCGGCACGCGGACTTCTCTGCTCGAAAGCCGCAGTTTTCCCTGAATCTCCGCCTCTGTGGCTTTGTCCGCTCTTTCCGCCCTCTGCAAAATTTCTTCAAACGAAACGAGCTTGTCCGTACCGTAACAAATCGGCAGAACTCGCGGATTCTCAGCAATCACATAATCTCCGCTTTCCGAAATCTTTTGATAGCCGTTTGGTATGGCGTATCTGTCCGCCAAAACATAGCGCACGCCCATTTTGTAATTGAAAAGCACGTTTTGTCCCGGAATCAGCGCAATGCGATTCTGGATGGGTATTGCGTTTTTTGCACCGTCGTAGAAAAACTCCGCATAGTCCTCCTGCGTTATGGACGAATACATCGAGCTTCTCTTCGCATTTGCGCCCGGCAGGAAATTGCAAAGGTTAAATGCATCCGTCAGAATCTCGAAACGATAGTTGTCGCTTTCATCCATCTGCGGGTCTGCCTCGTTAAAGGCCTTGCTTACCGCTCCGGTCTGAATTTCACTTCGGCTGACATAGCCACTCTGCGCATTCAGATAAAATGAGAAAATGCACGGAATCAGCAGCAGTGCTGCGGTCAGCCTTCGCGTGCAGCGATTTTTTTCGTGCTGCGGTCTGCGAAGTCTTTGCCCCTGTCTGACGCCCAAAATCCAGAGCATCAGAACCGCCCAGTCGATATATTTCCATATGCCGTATTTGCCGGACAGCAGGAGGCATGGCATGAGGCACAGAAGCCCCGCCCACACTTTCGGCACATCCTTTCCCGCGAAGTATTCCTCACATATGCACGCAAATATAAGGCATACGAGAAGCAGAAACGGAATCAGAATTTTTCCTCTCGCATACAGAAATCCGTTCAGCACAAACGGAATGATTGGAAAGAGGCTCGCTGCCAAAACAGCCACAGCCGGAAGCCGCATCCTGCGTTTACCCAACGCGCAGAGGAGCGCGTACAAACCGATCAGCGTCAAGCCCATTCCGTATGGCGAATAAAGCAGGCCGTCGAGTTTCGGATTTACGAGCGGCATTTTGCTGCCTGCAAAGCTTCCCGCATCCTTGCTCGTCGATAAAATATCCAGTCCCGTCGGTAAAAGCAAAACCGCTGCAAGTCCGATGGAAAGCAAAATCCAAAGGAGAAAGCTCCCGTGTGTTTTCAAGTCCCCGTGGCGCGATGCCGCTTCCGTTGTGGCACGCTTCGGGCTTTCCTCCGCGAGAGCGCCACGCTGTCCAGCGCCCTTCGGAGCCTTCTTGCCGGCCGCTGCAGGCCATGTGCCCGCCTGCCGAACCCGATACAGATAATAGATGCCGGCCACGCACAAACAGCTCGGCGCATAGTAAAAGCTGTGAAAGTAAACGAGCGTCAGCCCCACGCACAGCAAAATACCTTTGCGTTTTTCGATGAAGCGGTCAATTCCAATCAGTGCAAGCACCAAAAACGGCAGATAATTGACGAACATCAGCTGAAAATGCGCGTGAAGAAAGCAGCCTGCCGCCATATAAAGCACGCTGCCGGCAAACGCCGCCCTTCGTCCTGCCGTGTTTTGCTCGTGGTTTCCCCGCAGCCATATGTAGACCATATTACCGCCGAGCAGAAGCTCAAATACCGCATAACCGCCGAGGATGTATTCCATCCCAACACTCGGAAACAGGTATCCCAGCAAAACATCCGGCCGCAACAGCCCATAATAGGCGAAGTCATAGACCGATACACCCCCGCCCAAATCTATATATAACGGAAGCAGTCTGCCCGATTCCAGCATCGCCCACCTGAGCGATTCCGCAATCGGCAGGTGCTGACT
>ENA-ORRN01000151-ORRN01000151.1-human-gut-metagenome-genome-assembly--contig:-NODE-151-length-56859-cov-7.921555_pt1 | contig 56859 bp, 69 predicted proteins | sample MGYA00242174_ERZ509132 | MGnify/ENA primary metagenome ERZ509132 (study PRJEB26280, sample SAMEA2338671) | human gut metagenome | biome: human gut; feature: human-associated habitat; material: faeces... | reverse complement strand
AAGTGCGATGTGAGGTTCTCCACCGGTGTCCTTAATAATGGACCACATAAGGAAAGCTACCATTGCAAGCATAACCAAAATGGTCTGCCACATAGGAATTTTTTTACCCATAATAAATCCTCCTAAAAGCTAATTAAGGTATAATTTCTCAATGAAGCTGCAACCTGCGTTCGTCCATAGCTTTATGTAACGGCTGCTTTGCCTCATCGATGCCACTTTAGCATTCAAGAGAATTATTAACAATACACTTTGCGGGGTGATTTTGGGATTAGATAACTAGTCACCCGCCTACACCTTTGTCCTGCTCCTCAAAAAAACCAAGCGGAGCTGATCAATTCGTTCAGCTCCGCTTCATTTAAGCTTCTATTTTCTATACTAATTCTAAGAAAACAACTTCAGCGCAGTCGCCCTGACGAGGTCCTAACTTAAGAATTCTTGTATATCCGCCGTTTCTGTCTGCATACTTTGGTGCGATTTCATCAAAAAGCTTTGCTACAACTGTTTCGTCAAAAACATAAGCAAGTACCTGTCTTCTTGCGTGAAGATCACCGCGCTTTGCCAAAGTAATCAGCTTTTCTGCTTCTCTTCTGGCTTCCTTTGCTCTGCAATCCGTTGTCTGAATTCTGCCTTCTCTGAATAAATCAGTTACAAGGTTTCTCAGCATGGATTTTCTGTGAGCGGAAGGTCTGCCCAGTTTTCTGTATCCTGGCATTTTAAGATTCTCCTTTCATTGCAAGTTCTATTCATCACTCGGTCTTAAGCCGAGTCCCAGTTCCTCAAGTTTCGCTTTTACTTCATCAAGAGATTTTTTACCAAGGTTTCTAACCTTCATCATATCCTCTTCTGATTTCTGCGTAAGTTCTTCTACAGTATTGATTGCTGCTCTCTTCAGGCAGTTGAAAGAACGAACGGAAAGTTCCAGTTCTTCAATTGTCATTTCGAGTGCTTTTTCCTTCTGGTCTTCTTCCTTTTCAACCATAATTTCCATTGTTCCGGTTGTATCGGTGAGCTGGATGAACAGATTCAAGTGTTCCTGCATAATCTTTGCTCCGATGGAAACGCCTTCTTCCGGCGTGATTGATCCGTCTGTCCAAATTTCAAGTACCAGTCTGTCGTAGTCTGTTACCTGTCCTACTCTGGTATTCTCAACTGTAAAATTTACTTTTCTTACAGGAGTGTAAATGGAATCAACAGGAATCACCGAAATCGGTGTGCTTTCTGTCTTATTCATTTCCGCAGGAACATATCCTCTTCCTCTTGCAAGATTAACTTCCATTACGAGTGTTGCATTTTCTTCCAGAGTTGCGATGTGCAGGTCCGGATTGAAAATCTCGATGTCGGAGTCTCCGATGATATCGGCAGCGGTTACTTCCTTAGGACCAACCGCATTGATGATAACTCTCTTTGTGTTGTCTCCGTTTAATCTGATTGCAAGTTTTTTAAGGTTGAGGATGATTTCCGTAACGTCTTCTTTTACTCCCGGTATTGTTGAAAACTCGTGAAGTACTCCGTCGATTTTTACTGATGTGACTGCTGCTCCCGGAAGTGAGCTCAAAAGAATTCTTCTAAGCGCATTGCCAAGAGTTGTACCATAGCCTCTTTCCAAAGGCTCTACTACGAATTTACCGTAATTTCCATCTTCATCAATATATTTATTGATTGTTGGTTTTTCGATTTCGATCACTAAAAAACCCTCCTTTTCATTCCAAGTTTCATCGTACCATTTCCCCAGTTATTACGGGTGTACGCTATGCGTACACATGTAACAAGGTTCTGTCAAGAGCTTGAGGGTGGAGATTTGCACGGCAAATACTACCCGGCTCTTGATAGGTTCTTACTTGGAATATAATTCGACGATCAAGTGCTCTGCGATTGGAGTATCGATTTCTTCTCTCGTCGGCAGAGTTACAACTTTACCTTCTAATTTGTCAACATCCACTGTCATCCAGCTAGGAACTGTGATGGACATTTCCTTGATTTCCTTGAACTTAGGTGAGCTCTGGCTCTTAGCCTTTACAGCGATTACATCACCGGCTTTCACTTCCATGGAAGGAATGTTAGCCTTCTTGCCGTTTACTGTGAAGTGGCCGTGAGTTACAAGCTGTCTGGCTTCTTTTCTGGAAGCTGCGAATCCAAGTCTGAATACAACGTTGTCCAGTCTTGTTTCAAGTAAGATTAAGAGGTTTTCACCTGTCTTACCTGCTTTCTTAGTAGCCTTGTCGAATAAGTTTCTGAACTGAGTTTCCTGCATTCCGTAGAATCTCTTTGCTTTTTGCTTTTCTCGTAACTGAAGACCATAGTCGGACATTTTCTTTCTTGCCTGACCATGCTGTCCGGGAGCGTAATTTCTCTTTTCGATTGCACATTTGCCGCTGTAGCATCTTTCGCCCTTTAAGAAAAGCTTCTGACCTTCTCTTCTGCATAATTTGCAGTTTGCATCTGTATATCTTGCCATTTAAATTACTCCTCCTTTCCTAGACTCTTCTTCTCTTCGGCGGTCTGCATCCGTTATGCGGGATTGGTGTGATATCTCTGATTAAAGTGATTTCAAGTCCTGCTGTCTGAAGTGCTCTGATGGCAGCTTCTCTGCCGGAACCAGGTCCCTTTACATAAACTTCTACCGTCTTTAAACCGTGTTCCATAGCACCCTTTGCTGCTTCTTCAGCTGCCATCTGTGCCGCGAACGGTGTGGATTTTCTGGAACCCTTAAAACCAAGGGAACCTGCGGATGACCATGAAAGTGCATTTCCGCTCATATCTGTAAGAGTAACTAAAGTATTGTTAAAGGTGGATTGGATATGTGCCTGGCCTTTTTCAATATTTTTACGTTCTCTTTTCTTTTTTCTAACTGTTTTCTTTACAGTCTTAGCCATTTTTTCCTACCTCCTTCTTACTTAGTTGCCTTTTTCTTTCTGCCAACGGTCTTCTTCGGACCCTTGCGAGTTCTGGCATTAGTCTTAGTTTTCTGTCCTCTTACAGGGAGTCCTCTTCTGTGACGAATTCCTCTGTAGGAGCCGATTTCCATGAGTCTCTTAATGTTAAGAGATACTTCTCTTCTCAAATCACCTTCTACAAGGTATTCTTCGTCGATAATTCTTCTGATTTTACCTGCTTCTTCTTCAGTTAAATCCTTAACTCTTGTGTCTGGATTTACGCCTGCTTTTTCTAAGATAGCAAGTGAAGTTGGTCTGCCAATACCGTAGATATAAGTTAAACCTATTTCTACTCTTTTTTCTCTTGGTAAGTCAACACCGGCTATACGAGCCATATTTTTCTCCTTCCCCTATCTTCCGTCGCCTTTCCGGGTGGCGATATAGACAGGATCTTCTTATTTTTTTGAAAGAGCGTTGCGGCGCACCTCCCGGTTCGTGTACGCCCGCTCCATACTAACTTAAATCAACCTTGTTTCTGCTTGTGCTTAGGGTTTTCACAGATAACCATTACTTTGCCGTTTCTCTTGATAACTTTGCACTTTTCGCAGATAGGTTTTACGGAAGCTCTAACTTTCATAAATTTCCCTCCTAGCCTTTATCTCTCCATATGATTCTTCCTCTGGCAAGGTCGTACGGTGAAAGTTCAACTTTTACCTTATCACCCGGAAGAATTCTGATATAATTCATTCTGATTTTTCCTGAAATGTGTGCAAGCACCTCGAAACCGTTGTCTAATTTTACTTTGAACATTGCATTCGGCTGTGCATCGACAACTGTTCCCATTGCTTCAATGACGTCTTTTTTCGCCATAAATACATCTCCTTCTACTCTTTATAAGGTAAGCAATTCCGGCTCACCATCAGTGATAACAACCGTATTTTCATAGTGGGCTGCAAGTCCTCCGTCAAGGGTAACTGCCGTCCAGTCATCCTCAAGGACATCGACTTCCCATGTACCCTGTGTGATCATGGGCTCAATTGCAAGCGTCATTCCCGGCTGAAGTCTCGGACCCTTGCCGGCTTTGCCTACATTGGGAATCTGCGGATCTTCATGCATCTCACTTCCGATACCGTGTCCCACGAAATCTCTTATCACGCCGAAGCCTTCGCCTTCAACCGTTTCCTGGATTGCGTGTGAGATGTCCTGCAGTCTGTAACTCGGTTTTGCATATGCGATTCCGTTGAAAAACGCACGCTCAGCTGTTTCTATAAGATGCATGGCTTCAGGGCTTACCTCACCTACCGGATAAGTTCTTGCAGCATCTGCCATATATCCTTTGTATTCAACAACCAGGTCGCAGCTTACTATGTCGCCTTCTCTCAGATGGCGCTTTTTGCTCGGAATTCCGTGAACAACCTCATCATTTATTGAAACGCATACGCTGGCAGGATAACCGCAGTATCCCTTTTCGGCTGCGGTCATGCCATGCTCACGCACTGTCTTTTCAACAAAACGATCTATCTCCAGTGTGGATATGCCCGGCTTGATTATGTCGGCAAGATCCCTGAGAATCTGTCCGCACACCTTACCGGCTTCTCTCATTAAATCCAGTTCCTGTTTCGATTTGATGATGATCATTACTATTCCCCTAAAGCTTTTACGATGTCAGCAAATACATTGTCCAATCCGGTACTGCCGTCGATATGCGCAATGTTTCCTGCATTTTCATAATACTCGATGAGAGGCATCGTCTGCGCTTCATAAACATCGATTCTGTTTGTAACTGTTTCCAAATTGTCATCAGCTCTCTGAATCAGTTCTCCGCCGCAGTAGTCGCAAATGCCTTCTTTTTTAGGAGGAATGTTTACTACATGGAAGCTTGCTCCGCATGCTTTGCATACTCTTCTTCCTGTCAGTCTTGTAATCAACTCTTCCTTTTCTACCGCGATATCCAAAACTTTGTCGATCTTGGAATCGTGTGCAGCTAAGAATTCATCAAGCTTCTGTGCCTGATAAACGGTTCTCGGAAAGCCGTCAAGCAGAAATCCGTTCTTGCAGTCATCGGCAAGGAGTCTGGTAGTTGCGATTTCAATTACCAAATCATCCGGAACAAGTTCGCCTTTGTTCATGTACTCCTGTGCTTTCTTGCCAAGTTCCGTTCCGTTCTTGATGTTTTCTCTGAAAATGTCTCCGGTTGAAATATGTGGAATCCCATATTTTTCAACAATCTTAACCGCCTGGGTTCCTTTTCCTGCTCCGGGAGGCCCTAATAATATAGTTCTAAGCATTGTACTCATCTCCCTCTTTACTTTAAGAAACCTTGATAATTTCTCATGAGCATCTGGTTTTCAAGTTGTCTTACTGTGTCAAGTGCAACACCGACAGCGATAAGAAGCGATGTTCCGCCGAAGTGAATTCCCTTGAGTGTCGGTACCATAACGCCTAAGATTGTAGGCAGGGTTGCGATAAGAGCAAGGAAAATTGCTCCAACAATTGTAATTCTTGACATAACTTTGTTTAAATAATCTTCAGTAGCCTTACCAGGTCTGATTCCCGGAATGAATCCGCCGTTAGCCTTCATGTTGTTCGCAACTTCGTTCGGATTGAAAGTGATTCCTGTGTAGAAGTATGTGAAGAAAATGATAAGCACAACATTAAGCACTCCGTAAACCCATACACCGGGGTTTCCTGAAGGTGACAGCCACTTCGTAACCCATACGCTGAATGCGTTGTTCTGCGACATAAAGTATGTGATAGTCAGTGGGAACTGTAAAATTGATAATGCGAAGATGATAGGAATTACGCCGGCCTGGTTAACCTTAATAGGAATATGAGTTGACTGTCCGCCGTACATTTTTCTTCCTACAACTCTTTTTGCATACTGTACAGGAATTCTTCTCTGTCCTTCCTGGATGAGAACAACACCTGCTGTTACAAGTACCGCAGCGATGATGAAAATGATAATCGTTACCAAAGACATTGCGCCGCCTTCGTATCCGGTTACAATCGTTCTGATTCCGCTTGGGATTCTTGCAACGATTCCGCCGAAGATCAGTAAGGAGATACCGTTTCCGATTCCCTTGTCATTAATTAATTCGCCGAGCCACATAAGGAATGCGGTTCCTGCTGTCAGTACTAAAATTACTACGATTATAGAAAATGCGCTTCTGTCTACAACTGCTTTTCTGAAGAGACCTACCGTAAGACCGATTGCCTGGACTAAAGCCAGCACAACGGTCATATAGCGGGTAATCTGTGCCATTTTCTTTCTGCCTTCCATGCCTTCCTTCGCAAGTCGTTCGAAATACGGGAAAGCGATGGTGAGCAGCTGAACGATGATGGATGCAGTGATGTATGGTGTAATACTCAATGCAAAAATTGTGAAGTTACTGAACGAACCGCCGGAGAACAAATCAAATAAATCGAAAAGTCCTGTTTCACCGGAAAACATTTCCTGAAGCACGCTTCTGTTGATGTTCGGAACCGGAATGTTTGAACCGATTCTGAATACGACCAGCATAAGAAGCGTGAAAATCATCTTGCTTCTGATTTCCGCAACTTTCCAAGCTTGAGCAATCGTTTTTAACATACCCATACTAAATCACCTCTGCCTTTCCTCCAGCAGCTTCAATCTTTTCTGCGGCAGTCTTGCTGAATTTGTCAGCCTGAACTGTTAATGCAACCTTAAGTTCTCCTTCGCCGAGAATCTTAATTCCGTCTTTCACCTGTTTAACAACTCCTGCTTCTTCAAGCAATGCCTGGTTTACAACGGTTCCTGCTTCAAACTTGTTTAAGTCATCAACATTAACGATTGTATATTCGGTTCCCCAAATGTTTGTGAAACCTCTCTTTGGTAATCTTCTGTATAAAGGCATCTGACCACCTTCGAATCCAAGACGAACACCGCCGCCGGATCTGGATTTCTGGCCGTTCATGCCTCTGCCGCCTGTCGTACCTTGTCCGGTAGCATGACCGCGGCCTCTTCTCTTGCGTTCCTTAGTGGAACCCGGTACTGCTCTTAATTCATGTAATTTCATCTAAGCGCACCTCCTATACTTCTTCAACAGTTACAAGATGGGACACCTTAGCGACTGCGCCGCGAGTCTGCGGTGTGTCTGCTAATTCTACTGAGTGGTGCATCTTTCTGAGTCCTAACGCTTCAACAACTTTTCTCTGTTTAGGGGAAGCGCCAATTGTGCTCTTTGTTAAAGTGATTTTAATCATTTTTGCCATGTCGCATATCCTCCTATCCTAAGATTTCTTCTTTTGTTTTTCCTCTGAGCTTAGCAACTTTTTCTACAGTCATCATACCTTTTAAGCCTTCAAGTGTTGCATAAGCCATGTTTCCTGTATTGTTGGAGCCAATGGATTTCGCTCTTACGTCTTTGATACCTGCAGCTTCAAGAACTGTACGAACAGATGAACCTGCGATAACTCCGGTACCTTGTGCAGCCGGCATGATGAGTACTCTGCCTGCTCCGAAAACGCCTAAGTTTCTGTGAGGTACTGTTGTTCCTACTGTCGGAACATATATTAAATTCTTCTTTGCATCTTCTTCAGCTTTTCTTACAGCTTCAGGAATTTCCTGAGACTTTCCAAGACCAACGCCTACATATCCGTTGCCGTCGCCGACTACCACAGTTACGCTGAATCTCATGTTTCTACCGCCTTTAACAGTCTTTGCTACTCTTCTGATATTAACGATAGTTGACTTTAAATCAAGCTTGGATGCATCAACGATATTACGCATTCCTTTTTTCCTCCTGTTAGAATTTTAATCCTGCTTCACGAGCGCCTGCTGCGAGTTCAGCAACTCTTCCGTGGTATAAGAATCCGCCTCTGTCGAAGCATACTTCTTCGATACCTTTTGCTAATGCTCTCTTTGCAAGGGCTTCACCGACCTTTTTAGCTGCTTCTTTGTTTCCGCCGTAACCAACTTCACCCTTAAGTTCTTTGTCGAGTGAGGATGCGGATACTAAAGTAACTCCGTTTACATCGTCAATAACCTGAGCTGAGATGTTCTTGTTTGATCTGTAAACGCAAAGTCTTGGTCTTTCAGGAGTTCCAAAAAGGTTTTTTCTTACTCTTTCGTGTCTTTTAACACGTTTGTCATTTCTGCTTACTTTTGCCATTTTAATTCACTCCTTTCCCCTTATTTAGCGCCTGCTTTGCCTTCTTTTCTGCGAATAACTTCATCAGCATACTTGATACCTTTGCCCTTGTAAGGTTCCGGTCTTCTCCATGCTCTGACGTTTGCCGCATAATTTCCGACAACAGCCTTATCGATACCCTTTACGATAATCTCTGTAGCAGATGTGCATTCAGTCGTGATTCCTTCAGGGTCCTTTAATTCTACAGGGTGGGAGTATCCAAGGTTCATTACTAAAGTGTCACCCTTCTTTTCGGCTTTGTAACCAACGCCTACGAGCTGGAGCTTCTTTTCGAATCCCTGTGTTACGCCAACAACCATATTGTTGATTAAAGTTCTTGCAAGTCCGTGCTGAGATCTTTCTTCTCTTGCGTCGGATGCTCTGGAAACGAGCACTTTGCCTGCTTCAACTTCAACTTTGATTAACTTACTGATTTGTTCTGATAATTGTCCTTTTGGGCCTTTTACTGTAACTACATTGTTTGCATCTACAGTAACTTCTACGCCGGCAGGAACAACTACAGGTTTCTTACCTATTCTAGACATTTTTTAGTTCCTCCTACCATACATAACAGATTACTTCGCCGCCAACGCCAAGTTTTCTTGCTTCTTTGTCGCTTACGATTCCCTTTGATGTGGAAACGATTGCGATTCCGAGACCTCCGAGTACCTTTGGCACTTCGCCCGCCTTAGCATAAACCTTTAAGCCCGGCTTTGAAATCTTCTTGATTCCTGAAATTACTTTTTCTTTATTAGCACCGTATTTCATTGTAACTTTGATCATACCTTGCTTGTCGTCTTCTATCATTTCGAAATCCGCAATGTAGCCTTCTTCTTTCAAAATTTCCGCAATCGCTTTTTTCATCTTGGATGCAGGAATTTCAACAGTCTCGTGACCTACAGTATTGGCATTTCTGATTCTTGTTAGCATATCCGCTATAGGATCTGTCATTGTCATTACAGTGTTTCTCCTTTCATAATTTTTACCAGCTTGCTTTTCTTACGCCCGGAATTTCTCCTTTATAAGCAAGCTCTCTAAAACAGATACGGCAAATACCATATTTTCTTAATACGGAATGTGGTCTTCCGCAAAGTCTGCATCTGGTATAAGCACGAGTTGAATATTTAGGTTTTCTAGCCTGTTTTACCTTGAGAGATGTCTTTGCCATAATTCCCTCCTATTTCTCAAACGGCATGCCTAAGAGCTCCAGTAATGCAGCTGCTTCTTCGTCTGTTTTAGCCGTTGTTGTAAATACTATGTTCATACCTTTAATTGTATCAACCTTGTCGTAGTTGATTTCAGGGAAGATTAACTGTTCTTTGATACCCATAGAGTAGTTTCCTCTACCGTCGAAAGAGTTCTTGCTAACACCCTTGAAGTCTCTTACTCTTGGAAGAGCGATATTGAAGAATTTATCAGCAAATTCATACATATTGTCTCCTCTTAAAGTAACCTTCGCGCCAACAGGCATGCCCTGTCTTACTTTAAAGTTTGCGATGGATTTTTTAGCCTTTGTGATAACAGGTCTCTGTCCGCTGATTAAAGCGATTTCTTCAACTGCGGATTCCATGATCTTCGCGTTATCCTTTGCTTCGCCAAGACCCATGTTGATTGTGATCTTCGTAAGCTTAGGCACTTCCATTACGTTTTTATACTGGAACTTTTCTTTTAATGCTCCGAAAACTTCATTATTATAAGTTTCTCTTAATCTTGCTGTCAAAATCGTCTCCTCCTTTCTTAGTCGATTACGTTTCCGGTTTTCTTGGAAACTCTTACTTTCTTACCATCTTTGATCTGGTATCCAACTTTGATAACTTCCTTAGCCTTTGTATCATAAAGCATTACGTTGGAAGCATCGATTGGGCTTTCGAAATGCTTGATTTCAGCACCGGCTTTTCTTGTAGCCTTTGCGTGCTTAGTAACAACATTTACGCCTTCTACGACAACTCTGTTTTCCTTTGGCATTGCCTTAAGAACTTTGCCGTGTTTACCTTTATCCTTACCAGTAATAACAATTACTGTATCGTCTTTCTTAATGCGCATCCTTACACCTCCTACAGTACTTCCGGTGCCAATGACACGATCTTCATGAAGCCCTTATCTCTAAGCTCTCTTGCAACAGGTCCAAAGATACGAGTTCCAACCGGGTTCTTATCTTCTTTATCTTTAATGATAACTGCAGCGTTCTGGTCAAACTTTACATAGCTTCCGTCTGCTCTTCTGGCACCATGTTTAGTTCTAACTACTACAGCCTTAACAACGTCGCCTTTTTTAACAACGCCGCCTGGGGTTGCTTCTTTAACTGCACAAACGATAACGTCTCCAATATTCGCATACTGACGGGAAGTACCGCCTAAGATACGAATGCAAAGAAGTTCTTTTGCACCTGAATTGTCAGCAACTCTTAATCTGGTTTCAGTCTGAATCATGATTTGGTGCCTCCTTTATTTAACCTTTTCGATAATGTTAACAAGTCTCCATCTCTTGTCCTTGGACAGAGGTCTTGTTTCCATAATTCTTACTTTATCGCCGATTTGACATTCATTGTTTTCATCGTGAGCTTTAACCTTCTTAGTTCTCTTTACTGCTTTTCCGTAAAGGGAATGTCTTACGAAGTCTTCGATTGCAACAACTACAGTCTTATCCATCTTATCGGATACAACAACACCGACTTTAGTTTTTCTTCTATTTCTTTCAACTGCCATAGTACATCCTCCTTCCTACTAAGCTTGTAATTCTTTTTCTCTAAGAATTGTCTTTACTCTAGCGATGTTTCTCTTTAACTCTCTCATTTTTACAGGGTTTTCTAACTGTCCTGTTACATGCTGGAATCTTAAGTTGAATAATTCCTTCTTCATGTTAGCAAGTTCTGTATTTAATTCAACCGCTGTCATTTCTCTCATTTTCTTTAATTCCATTATGCTTCACCACCCTTTGCTGCTTCTTCTTTGATGGCAAATTTGCACTTAATCGGGAGCTTGTGAGCAGCAAGTCTCATAGCTTCTCTTGCTTTGTCTTCGGACACGCCCTCGATTTCGAACATTACTCTACCTGGTTTAACTACTGCTACCCAGTACTCAGGAGCACCTTTACCGGAACCCATACGTACTTCAGCAGGTTTCTTAGTAACCGACTTGTGTGGGAAAATCTTGATATATACTTTACCACCTCTTTTAATCGATCTTGTCATAGCAATACGAGCTGCTTCGATCTGATTAGAAGTGATCCATCCACATTCCTGTGCAACCAATCCGTATGATCCGTAAGTAATTGTATTACCTTTGGTTGCAACGCCTTTCATTCTTCCTCTGTGAACTCTTCTGCGTTTAACGCGCTTTGGCATTAACATGGCTTTCGTTCCTCCTTTCCGTATGCTTATGCTTCAGTTGTTTCTGCAACTTCTACAGCTTCAACTTGTTCTTCAACTTGTGGCTTTGCGGGAGCCTTCGGAGTTTTTCTTACTCTAGGATTCAGCGCCTTAGGTGCTTCCTGACGATCATTTCTGTCACGTCTTTCGCGTCTTTCGCCGCCGTTTCTTCTGTCGCGTCTTTCTCCGTCTTTTCTAGGTCTTCTTTCTCTCTTTTCGCGTTTTTCTTCGCGAACTGCGCCCTTGAGACCCTTGTCGAGAATTTCGCCGTGGTTAATCCAAACCTTAACGCCGATCTTACCATAAGTAGTATCAGCTTCTGCGAATCCGTAATCGATGTCAGCTCTTAAAGTGTGAAGAGGAACGTTACCTTCGCTGTATTTTTCGCTTCTTGCGATTTCAGCACCGCCAAGTCTTCCGGAGCAAAGCACCTTGATACCCTTGGAGCCGGCCTTCATCGTTCTGCCGATAGCCTGCTTCATAGCTCTTCTGAAGGAAACACGTCTTTCGAGTGCCTGAGCGATGCTTTCTGCTGTAAGCTGTGCGTCTAATTCTGCTCTTCTTACTTCTTCGATTGAAATTTCTACTTCTTTGCCTGTCATCTTCTTAATGTCAGCCTTTAAAACATCAACGCCGTCTCCGGATCTTCCGATTACCATGCCCGGCTTAGCTGTAAGAACGATAACTCTGATTTTGTTTTCTGCTGCTCTTTCAATAAGAACTTTTGAAACTCCGGCAACATATAATTTTTTCTTTACATATTCTCTTACTTTGTTGTCTTCTACAAGGAAATCTGCAAAGTTGTTTTTATCTGCGTACCATTTGGAATCCCAGTCTTTTATAACGCCCACTCTTAAACCATGTGGACTTACTTTCTGACCCATTCGTGAACCTCCTATTCTTTCTCTCTAAGAGTTACGCCAACATGGCTTGATCTCTTTAAGATGATTGATGCTCTGCCCTGTGAACCGGCTCTCCATCTCTTCATGGTCGGGCCCTGGTTAGCATATACTTCTGCGACATATAAGTTGTCTGGATTCATATTGAAATTGTTTTCAGCGTTTGCTGCTGCTGATTTAACAACTTTTTCTACGATTTCTGAACCTTTACCGGGTGTGAACTTTAAGATGTTCAATGCCTCGTTTAAGTCCTTGCCTCTTACTAAGTCAGTAATCGGTTTAAGCTTGATAGGAGACATTCTAACGTATTTGGCAACTGCTTTTGCTTCCATTTCTCATTATCTCCTTTCTTATTTCTTAACCTTTGATGATTTGTCAGCTGCGTGACCTCTATAGTTTCTTGTAGGAGCAAATTCTCCAAGTCTGTGTCCTACCATGTCTTCTGTGATGTATACAGGAACATGTTTCTTACCGTCGTGCACTGCAATCGTGTGTCCCACCATCTGCGGGAATATTGTGGATGGTCTTGACCATGTCTTGATAACTTTCTTTTCGTTAGCTGCGTTCATCTCTTCGATGGCCTTAAGCAGCTTAGCGTTTACGAAAGGACCTTTTTTAAGTGATCTACCCATTATCTTTGCTCCTTCCTATTATTTTTCATTTCTTCTCTTTACGATATATTGATTTGAAGCTTTGTTCTTCTTTCTTGTCTTATATCCAAGTGCAGGTTTACCCCAAGGAGTAACCGGGCTCTTACGGCCGACAGGAGCTCTGCCTTCACCACCGCCATGTGGGTGATCGTTAGGGTTCATTACGGAACCTCTTACGGTAGGTCTGATGCCCATGTGTCTCTTTCTTCCCGCTTTACCGATCTGGATGTTAGCGTGATCTCCGTTGCCAACTTCCCCGATGGTAGCTCTGCATCTCATGCTGATCTTTCTTACTTCTCCGGAAGGAAGTCTTACCTGTGCGTAATCTCCTTCTTTTGCCATGAGCTGTGCGCCGTTTCCTGCGGATCTTGCAAGCTGGCCGCCCTTGCCAGGCTTGAGTTCAACATTGTGGATGATTGTACCAACCGGAATGTTTGCGATTGGAAGTGCGTTTCCGACAACGATGTCAGCTTCCGGTCCGGATACGATCTGCTGCCCCACCTGTAAACCCTTAGGAGCAAGAATGTATCTCTTTTCGCCGTCTGCATATACAAGAAGTGCGATGTTTGCGCTTCTGTTCGGATCGTATTCGATCGACTTTACTGTTGCCGGAATATCGTCTTTCGTTCTCTTGAAGTCGATGATTCTGTATTTCGGTCTTGTGCCGCCACCCTGATGTCTAACTGTGATTTTACCTCTGTTGTTTCTTCCTGCATGCTTCTTGAGTGTTACAGTCAAGGATTTCTCAGGTGTGCTGGTTGTAATTTCTTCAAATGTAGAAACCGTCATACCTCTAAGACCAGGAGTAGTTGGATTATATTTTCTAATTCCCATTTCTTACATACCTCCTATATTATAGTCCTTGGAAGAATTCGATTTCCTTACTGTCTGCAGTAAGTGTAACGATTGCTTTTTTGTAAGCAGCTGTTCTGCCCACGTTTCTTCCCATTCTCTTAACTTTACCGTCATAGTTCATAATGTTTACTTTTGCTACTTCAACACCGAAGATTTCTTCAACAGCTAATTTAACCTGAGTCTTGTTAGCGTCTGTTGCAACTTTGAAAGTGTACTTCTTGTCTGCAGCCACGTCCATGGACTGTTCTGAAATAACAGGTGTCAAAATGATATCATATGCTGTTTTCATTAGATGTACACCTCCTCGATTTTCTTAACCGCTTCCTGTGTTACGATGAAGCTTTCGTGATTTACGATTTCGTAAACGTTCATTGTTCCTACGAGAGCCGTTCTTACTCCCGGGATGTTAGCTGCGGATCTTACAACGTTTTCATCCTTTTCAGCTGTGATGATTAAAGCTTTTCTTCCGGCTTTAACGTTTTCGAGCACCTTGATCATTTCTTTTGTCTTCGGTGCATCAAATTTGAGTTCATCGAGTACGATGATTTCTTTTTCTAATACCTTTGAGGAAAGTGCAGACTTCATTGCAAGTCTTCTTAATTTCTTAGGTAATGTATATCTGTAGTCGCGAGGCTTCGGTGCGAATACAACGCCGCCGCCGATCTGTGACGGGTCTGTTGAGCTACCTTGTCTGTGACGACCTGTTCCTTTTTGTCTGAAAGGCTTTCTACCGCCTCCTCTGACTTCGCCTCTTGTCTTTGCTGACTGAGTGCCTTGTCTTTGGTTAGCTAAGTAGTTCTTTACTACTGCATGAACAGCGTTTTCGTTTGGAGTGATTCCGAAAATCGCATCGTTTAATTCGATTGTTCCGGCTTCAGCTCCAGCCATGTTAAGCATTGTTACTTTTGCCATTTGTACTTCCTCCTTTCCGAAAGTCTATTATTTGTCCTGACCTTTTACTGCATACTGAACGCGAACCAGTCCGCCTTTGTTTCCCGGAACAGCGCCCTTAACCAGCATAAGGTTTCTTTCTTCGATAACTTTTACTAAAACCACGTTCTGAACGGTAACAGTATCTCTACCCATTCTTCCCGGACCTGCGTTACCCTTGAATACTCTTGAAGGGTAAGTACCTGCTGCAAGAGCACCTGCAAGTCTCTTATGCTTGGAACCGTGGCTCATAGGTCCTCTGTGGTGTCCATGTCTCTTGATGTTACCCTGAGTTCCCTTACCTTTGGAAGTGCCTGTGATGTCAAGCTTCTTACCAACTTCGAAATCAGCAACGGTGATTACCTGTCCTACTTCGTAGCTTTCGCCTTCTTCAATTCTGAATTCAGCTAAGTGCTTCTTCGGAGTAACGCCGGCCTTTTCAAAGTGTCCTGTCAAAGGTTTGTTTACTCTCTGTGGTTTCTGGTCTTCAAAACCAACCTGTACTGCGTTGTAACCATCTGTTTCAACAGTCTTAACCTGAGTTACAACTTCAGGGCCTGCTTCGATGACTGTTACCGGAATCACGTTTCCTTCTTCATCGAAAATCTGAGTCATGCCCATCTTTTTTCCTAAGATCGTCTTCATATTTTTTCTCCTTTTCTTACATTGGAATCGCGTCGCCTGCAAGCTTCGCTGTTTTCGCGTGCCGCATCTTGCACGCTCACGCGCTCCGCTGCTCCTCCTTTCCCCAAAAAGCTTCGCTTTCCGGGGGCCCCACAGGTTGGGCCACGATTTTGCAGCTGCCGTCTTGCGCGGCGGATTCATACTAAGGGAAGGTCCCTTTCAACTTATTGGTTCGATTTCAACCCTGCTCTTGGATTAGAGTTTGATCTCGATGTCAACACCTGCCGGCAGGTCGAGCTTCGTTAAAGCATCTGTTGTCTTCAGTGTTGCGTTTGTGATGTCGATTAATCTCTTGTGAGTTCTCTGTTCGAACTGCTCTCTGCTGTCCTTGTATTTGTGTACAGCTCTTAAGATCGTTACGACTTCTTTCTCTGTAGGCAGCGGAATCGGACCGGAAACATCTGCGCCTGTCTTTTTCGCTGTTTCAACGATTTTAGCAGCAGACTGGTCTAATAACGCATGGTCATAAGCTTTCAGCTTAATTCTGATTTTTTGTAATTCGCTCATTGTTTTCCTCCTGAAATAAATTTTTGTACTGTTTACGCTATGCTTGTACAAGGGGTTCAAATGCCTTGATTTCAACGCGTACAGCCTTCTTGCTCGTTCGTACACGCGCCCGTGCGTTTCCTACAGTTGCGCACAAAGCAAAAATCAGGCGAATCCCTTCGCCCCCATCAAGTGAGGACAATTCTCCACGGAAATTACCTGATAGCTCAGCAACTTCCCGTTTCATCGCCTTAAGCAAGCTTTTTTAGTATATATCATCTTGTCAAATTTGGCAAGTGTTTTTTTAATTTTTTTCCATGAAATTTCAAAGTTTTTTTCTGGGTAAATTTTAGGGTTTTCAACGCTTGCGCGGCGCGCTTTTCTTACACCTATATTCGCGTTTCTTATTTGTGCCATGTTTTGTATTTCAGGGTGTTTAAAGTTCATTGTGGGAACGTGCCGCAGCCTGCCGAGGAATTCCCACCAAGTGTCCAAAAAAGGCGGGTCCATTCGGACCCGCCTCTCTTAAAGCCATTTGTAATCATGTCTTATTTCATTATGCAGCCTTTTTATAGCTTACATTTGACCACTTCGAATATACATTCTTGCCGTCGATATTCTTCATCGCTCTTACTTTGAAGTAGTAAGTTTTGCCCTTTTTAAGCTTCTTTGCCGTATAAGTCTTCTTTGAAGTTGTTGTAACCTTCTTGAAGCCTTTGGATTTCTTAAGTGATTTGTATACCTGATACTTCACACCCTTAACTTCCGGACAAGCCTTCCATGACAGCTTTACAGCACCTTTTTGCTTCTTGGTGGTGAGTTTTGTCTTGAAGTTCTTCAGCGCGATTTGCTGGTTGATGTTTGAAAGTTCGTTTGTGGAAGTAATCGTGATTCTTCCCTGTGCCTGTGCGTATTCGCTTCCTACAGTGCCTTTAAGGTTATTCTGGATATAGTTAATCAGAACCTGGTTGTCAATCATAACTTCATCCTGAAGAACTTTATTACCCTTGAACATTACAAATCCATCTCCGCCGTTCTTGAGCATGTAGTCATGGGACGCCAAAGTATATGTCTTGTTGAGATCAAGTGCCTTTCCTCCAACCTTAACATCAAATACTCTGTACTTGCCTGTCATTTTAACGAATTCGCCGTTTTCATTAATTTCAATGGCAGGTTCCAGATATGTGTTGATGCTGTATTCAATTCCCGCAACCTGAAGGAATCCGCCGTTTTCACCTTTGCCTACATTTCTTGCTCCGAATTCGAGTGCATTGAGAATCTGCTGACCGGTAGCCTCAACAACACACGCCTTGTTTCCGAACGGATGAACTTTAATGATGTCGCCGTATGTGATGTTGCCTTTTGCAATCGAAGTTCTGATTCCGCCGCCGTTTACAAACGCAATGTCTGCTCCGAGAACATTCTTATACGCGTCTGCACAGAGGTCGCCAAGGTTTGTTTCCTGACTTCTGATGAGACGATTTTCGTCCTTGTCGGCAATGATCAGATCAACATCTGTCTTTGCAACGACTTTCTTTTCAAGTTCTTGGTATTTCGCCTTAATTCCGTCAACAAATTTCGTTGTATCGGCGTCTTTGTCCTTCGCAACGTCGGCTCCGACATATTCAGCTGTGATTACACCGTTTTCGCCAATCACAATTTTGCCGATGTTTTCGAGTTTTGTGCCTGTAGCTACCATCTTAATGGATTTGCCGGCTTTGTTTTTTACGCTGCGTACAATTGTGTTGTGTGCATGTCCGTCCATAAGAACGTCAATGCCTTTTGTATTTTTAATTACATCCATGGAAGTCCAAGGTGCGCTCGCTTCGTCATCACCAAGGTGAGCAACAGCCACAACATAGTCCGCTTCATCCTTCTTTGCAGCGTCAACAGCGGCCTGAACAGCCTTGTAAAGCTTGTCGCCCGTCTTATCATTGCAGAAGTCATAGATGTAGTTGCCGTATTTATCCTGGAAATATGTAGGTGTTGACTTAACGAGTGTTTCCGGAGTGCTGATTCCGACAAAAGCAACCTTCTTTTCACCGAAAGTCATAATCTTGTATGCATCGAAAACCCTCTTGTCGTCCTTCATGAAGTTTGCGGAAACATAAGTTGCTTTCATCTTAGGGACAATAACATTGAGGAACTGATCCATGCCGTAATCAAATTCATGGTTACCCGGAGTCACAACATCATAGCCGACCTCGTTCATAATATCAACGATATATTCGCCTTTTGACAATGTTCCGATTGTGTCTCCCTGGATGGCATCGCCCGCATCAACAAGTGCTACATAGCTGTATTTGTCAGCCATAGCTTTCTTGTAAGCAGCAAGTCCTGCATATCCGATGTTCTGATCAATTCCGCAGTGTACATCGCTTGTTCCCAGAATGACAATGTCATTCGACTTTGCAGGTGTTGTCGTGTCTGTTGTCGGGTTAGGGCTGATTACAACATCTGTCGTTGTTTCATCCGCAAAACCCATTGCAGGCATCATTGCAAATACAACGAGCAAAGCAAGCACTAACGCCAATACTCTCCTGTTTCTCATTTCTCTTCTCCTTTTCGTTTTTTAAGAAATTTTCCGGTAGGAAACATTTGACCACGCAGTGTAGTAATATTTCCCGCCCAGATATTTATACCCACGGACTTTGTAATAATAGGTTTTTCCCTTTTTCAGTCCGGAAGTATTCGTGAAGGTTTGTTTGCTTGTTGTAAAGCACTTCTTATATCCGCTGTTCCTCTTCTGCGATTTATAAATTTGATACTTCAATCCGTCAACTTTCTCGGAAAGCCTCCAGCTGAGTTTGACTTTTCGTTTGCTGCCGCTTCGCTGCAATGCAGAAGACGCCTTGATTTGTACAGATTTAACCGCAATAATCTCCTTTTGTATTGCGATTTCTTCTCTGAGTGCTGCCATTTCCTCCGAATAGTTCTCCATTCTTGCTGCCACTCCGGCTTCAATCTCCGCATCAATCTTACTTTGTCTTGCCAGTTTGATATAATCGATTCTGCCCGCTTGTTCCGAGTATACGGCCGGTACCTTGCCCTTAAGCTCCTTTGCTATGTATTGGTACAGTGCCTGATTGTCCGTCGTAATATTGCTGATTTTCTTTCCGACTTCCTCAAACATCGTATATCCGGTTTTGCCTGTGAGGAATGCTTCAGTCGCCGCAACGGTATAGTCACCCATCAAATCGAGTTCTTTGCCGCCTACCATTACATTGGTTACACGATATTCTCTTTTAACGCCCGTGAAATTTCCTTTTTCGTCAACCGTCACGGATGATTTTACTGTTTCCTGTATATCAAATGTGATTCCGGATACCTGAAGAAATCCTTCGTTGTTTACAGGAAAAAGTCTCGCGGCCATTTCAAGTGCATCCAAAATTTCACCTCCGGATACCGCAAACATGCTGACATCCCCGTTTGAAGGCATAGCTTTCACTATATCATTGTAGCTTATATCTCCTGCCACAATTTCGCCTTGTATCTCCGATGCCTCAACAAAAGCAATGTCTGCACCGGTGGCTGCTCTGTATGCATCTGCACAGAGGTCTCCCAGATTCGTTTCCGAACGTCCCACAATTCGAACGCCGCTCGAATCCGCTGACTTGAGTTTAACTTCCGATACCGCGAATGATTTTTTGAGGTCGTAGCTGTATTTCTGCATAAGGCTTTCTATGGCATCGTTGGTTTTGATATATCTGTACCCATAATTGCTTATGAGCTGCGACGATATGTTTTTCCCCGGTGTGATTGTAAGCGCCCCTATGTTTCTGAGACCCGAGCCCGCTGATGTCAGGAGCACCGTATTGCCCTTCTTGTCCTTGACACGCTGTCCCACAATCGGCGAATGAGCGTTGCCGGCTATAAAAGCATTGATGCCTGTCGTATTGGAGATAACGCCCTTCGGTGAATATGCCCTGTCTCCGTTGGAATCAAGATGTCCGATTGCAATCACGTAATCCGCTCCGTCTTCCTTTGCCATATCAACGGCGTTTTGGACTATGCTGTACAAATATTTGCCGTTGCTTCCGAGTCGGAAAGTATGCTTACAAGTGCCGTTTCCTTCGGTAAACGAAGTGATGGACTTGCTTATCGTCATAGGATCGCTTATTCCGACATATGCAATCTTTGTTTTTCCGTAGGTCACAATTTCATACGGCTTGAAAACCGTCTTGCCCGTTTCGATATCCGCAAAATTGCAGCTTACATATTGAAACTTTGCCAGCGACGCCAGTTCATCGGTCAATGTGGTGACTCCGAAATCAAAGTCGTGTACCCCCGGAACCGCAATTCCGTATCCGACCTCATTCATTGCTTCCACAACGAATTTCCCCCCTGATGCGTTTGCAATTGCGTTTCCCGAAAGAGCATCTCCTGCGTCTACAATCTCAAGGTATCTGCTCTTTGCCTGCCTTTCGTTTGCATACGCCTTAAGTCCTGCCAATGTGATGTTGCTGTCAACCGCACCGTGCATGTCGCCGGTGTATATTACGACAATATCGTTTGAAACATCCTCTGCCGCATATGCAGACATCGGCATCATTGCCGCTGCGAGGCACAACGCAAGCAAAATGCTCAGTATTGCTTTTTTCTTTCTCATTCCCCTGTCTCCTTGGTTCTCTAATCAAAATACTCTAAATATCCTTTGCAATCGCCGCTCCGATGCGGGCATTGTTCAATACCAGTTTAATATTTGCTTCGAGGCTGCTCCCCTCCGTAAGGTCTTTGACCTTGCTGAGAAGGAACGGAGTGATTCTCTTTCCCTTAACATATCCGGATGCGCAACGATATCCGCCATGCCTTCTTCCAGTGCCTCTTTGATTACAATGTCCATCTTCTCGTATGGAATTTCATCTTCTTCCGGTACCGGACATGCAATCAGCATTCCGCCCCTGAGGCCGAGAGCCTCCTTCGCACGAATCATCTCTGCGATTTCCTTCGGATCGTCAATTCTGCATTCTGCATCAAATCCGCTGCGTCTGCTGTAGAATGCCGGGAACTCGTCCGCACCGAAAGTAACGACCGGAACGCCTGCCGTTTCCAAGTACTCCAAGGTTGCACCGATATCAAGGATTGATTTTACACCTGCGCAAACAACAGCAACATCCGTCATCTTGAGTTCCTCGAGGTCCGCCGAAATATCAAAACTTTCTCCCGCGCCTCTGTGAACGCCGCCGATTCCTCCGGTAACAAAGAGCTTGATTCCTGCCATGTTGGCAGCGATCATTGTTCCTGCAACGGTTGTGGCTCCATTAAGCTTTTGGGCAATAACAAGCGGAAAATCCCTGCGGCTGACTTTAAGTACGTTGTCAGCCGTTCCCAAATATTCGATTTCTTCTTCTGTGAGTCCGATTTTAATCCTGCCGTTTATAATTGCGATGGTTGCCGGCACTGCACCGCCTTCTCTTATAACTTCTTCAACTTTTATTGCCGTTTCAACATTCTTCGGATACGGCATGCCGTGTGCGATTATGGTTGATTCAAGTGCAACTACCGGGGTGCCTTCTTCAAGTGCTTTAGCTACCTCCGGCTTAATGTCCAAATAACTGCTATACATTTTGTGTTACCCTCCTTTTGATGTCCTCTATGTTTATCTTTTCGTTTACGGCCTTCTCGCTTTCCATCGCAATCTGCGATGCTGCCATTCCGAGTGCCGCAATCTCATCAATTTCAAGGCCGTGCGCCATCCCATACAATACGGCTGCCGAAAATGCATCTCCGGCTCCGGTGGCACTTTCTATTTTAATACTTTTCGGCGGTCTTATAAAGCCCTCTTTTTCTTTATTTTTAAAATATACACCGTCACAGTTCAGTGTGATGTAAACATTTTTCACGCCCTTGTCCAAAAAGTACCGGGCCGCATTTCTGAGTTCCTCATCCGTTTCGATTTTCATGCCCGAAAGCACTTCAGCTTCAATCAGGTTCGGCTTAATGCTGTGAAAACGACCGATGCATGCCTTGGCACGATGCGCTTTGTTTGCGGATACCGGATCGTAAAAAAGCATTTTGTCGGAAAGGATCTCTGTTGCATCGCGAAGCATCTCCTCTTCGAGATTCCCGTCGAGCGCTACTGCGGCTGCACTTTCAAACACCGTTCCGGCCTTCCGAATGTCCGCTGCCGTAAGTTCTTGTATAATCTCCATGTCACAGAGTCCCAAATGCATATCCCTGTTCGGATTTAATATCGACAGATAGATTGCCGAGCCTCTTCCCGGTATCTCACGCACCATAGACACATCCACGCCGAGTCCTGCAAGGTGACTGCGTGCGCCTCTTCCCAGCTCATCTGCACCGATTACGGACAGCATCGCAACTTTTTCGCCGATTCTTGCGGCATTCTCTGCAATGTTTCTGCCGACGCCTCCGTATGAAATTTTTATTCTGCCCGGATTGGAATCCTGTTCAACCAAATCTTTGTAGGGATATCCTTCTATGTCTATGTTAATTCCTCCGATGATTACTATATCTGCCATCTTTACCTCCGCGTTTATTCGACAAAAACACTTCCGCCTATAAACTCTCTCAAAATTGAATTGTTCACAATCGCAGAATCATCCTCCACCGTCCTGAAAAATCTAAGGAAATTCAGCATTCTGTGAGCATCCGCATATTCCGGCTCGTCTCTGCTTATTTCTTCGAGCAAAGGTTTTGCATATTTTTTCAGTACCGATATTTCATAAAGGTGCACGGAATTGAACACTACATCCGCTTCTCCTGCGAACGGGAAAATATTTTTATCTTCTCCGGCTCTGACCTTCGGCCAGCTGTCAATCGTGTTCTGTGCGCTGTATCCTCTGTATTTGTAATCACGCACCATTCTTCTTAACATTCTGTGGTCTGTTGTTACAATCCTGTTGTGGTTGTCAATATTAAGCTGAATCAGCGGGCTTATGTAAATTTTGAATTTTTCTTCTTCTGCTATTTTCGGCGTCAATGCACGGTTCAGTGCATGAATGCCCTCGATTACGATTGGCTGCGTCGCCTTAATCCTTGTCTTCTTGGTTCCGAACTCTTTATGTCCGGTCAGAAAGTTAAATACCGGAAGGTCAACCTCCTTACCTGCAAGCAGGTCGTTCATATTATCGTTGAACAAATCAATATCCACTGCATTCAGATTTTCATAGTCCTTTTCGCCAAACTCATCCGTCGGCGTCTGTTCTCTCTCCACAAAATAGTCATCCGTCCCCAGATAAAGTGGTTTCAAACCATGGACTCTAAGCTGTATGCAGAGTCTTTGGGCGAACGTTGTTTTTCCGGAAGACGACGGTCCGGCTATGAGTATAATTCTTTTCTTTTGCTTTGTTATCATATCCGCAATCTCAACAATCTTGCGTTCATGCAGGGCTTCCGAAATCTGTATGAGTTCCTTTATTTTGCCTTCGTCGATTCTGCGGTTCAAATCCGAAACGTAGCTTATCTCCATCAGCTTGCCCCAGCGCTTTTCTTCCCCGAAAGTTTTGTACAAAGCCTTTTCGTCGATATACTGCGGGATTTCGTTCGGTTTTGACGGATGCGGAAAGCGAAGCAGCACGCCTCGTCTGTATTTCATAAGCTGAAAATATTTAATGTATCCGGTTGACGGTGCCATAAGGCCGTAGAAAAAGTCCATGTATCCGTCCAGCGAGTAAAACGGGATTCGCTTCATGTACGGATTTTCTTCGAGCAGCGCGACCTTTCCGGCTCTCCCCGTGCTTACGAAGAACTGTTCTGCCTCCTCCTTTGTGAGTTTCGTTCGCTCCAAAGGCAAATCTGCCGCAATCAGCTCTTCCATTCTCTTTTGGATCTCTTTGACCTGTTTCGCAGTGACGGGTTCTTCGGATTTAATCTCCGTATACAAGCCTTTGTTAAGAGAATTCTGTATATCAACTTCGCATCCTCCCAAAACATCTGATGCCGCCTTGAGGTAGATAAGGCTCAGACTGTTCTGGTAAATGAGATTTGCGACCTGTGTTCTCATGTCAAGCAATTCAACCTTGCAGTCACGATAAAATTTATATGCCAATGTTACCAGTTTATTGTTAACCTTGGCCGCAAGTACCGTATACGGAAGCTCTGCTTCCAAGCTCTTGTAAAGCTGCTCTATCGTGCTTCCTTTTTCAACGGTTACTTCCTCAAATTCTCCCCTGTAATCTTTCTTTAATTGAATTTTCATAGTGCCCCCGTTTTCAAATAAATGTCATATTAAAATTATAACGTGAATCAAAGTTATTATACCATAAACAAATCATAAAAAAAATATTTTGGGACAAAATAGATTGCGAAAGGAGTGATTACTTTGAAAAAACTAATTCTCATTCTGATGATTATCGGCGGAATCAATTGGGGTCTTGTCGGTTTCTTTAATTATAACCTTGTGTCCAGCATTTTCGGCGTAAAACTCGAGGTTATTTCGCGCATTATTTATGCGGTGGTTGGACTTGCGGCCTTATACGGTATTTCTTTTTTATTCAAAGACGAAACAAGACACGCATAAAACCCGTGCGGCCATAAAAAATACCGTTTCAGGCATTATGCCTGAAACGGTATTTTTTTGGTTTAAAATCCGGCTTCCGCAGCGCTCATCACAGCTGCCATCGGCTCCGGATTGATTGCAGCAACGCTTTCGTTCTCCTGTTTCTCAGCCCCGGAATTCTCGCCCAGCTGTTTGAAATCGTCGCCATAATGTTCCATCAGAATCTGCATGGTTGTCAAAACTTCATTCTTATGCATCGTAACGCCTCTGCTCATGCGTTCATGGCTCGGATCCCAGTCTCTGATATCCAGCTTAGGGCTGCCGCCACGCCACGATACGATGTTGATTTCTTTCGACCATCCGGTTTGATATTTACCCACAACCCCGATGTGCTCCAAGATTTCAAATCTAAAATCATCATCTCTTTCTCTTTCCGGCATTGTTTCATAATCTCCTTTCCACAAATTTCCTTTTGTGGTACTATATTACTACATCCTGCCGTCTATGTCAATATCTTCCACGATTTTTTTTTACAGAATTTTACTCATACATGCTTTGATTCGTCCCGGAATATATCTGCATTTTTCTTCCGATATGGAAGCAACCGATATTCTTACGCCTTTTGCAAGCGGTACGAGGAAAATTCCCTCTTTTTCAAGCTCGGCAGAAAGTGCATCCGGATTCTCACAAGGCACCGATGCAAAGAATCCCGCATCAAACGGTACCATCGCAAGCCCGGCCTCTGCCGCCGCCTCTTCAAAGGCCTTTCCTCTCCTGAGCAGCATGTCTCTGAATCCTTTTCTTTCTTCATCGACTTTTGCTTTCAGCTTCGGGTCCTGATAGATCTTCGAAAGAATCACCTGCGGAGCTCTCGGGCAGTTTGACCATGATGCTCTTGCCGAAAACTCGCATACCCGCTTAAATTCAGCTGCAATTTCCTCTGTCTTTGCCATGCATATCATCGCACCGCATCGCATGCCGTAAAGTGTATATGCTTTTGAAAGGCTGTGTGCGATAACAACAAGTACATTCTCCGGTGCTTCCTCGATAATCGGAAGGAAGCTTCTGTATTTTTCCTCGTCTCCCGCAAAGTCGATATATGCAATATCCGCAAGAAGCGTTATCTTCTTTTCCTTTGATACCGATGAGAAGTAATTCACTACATTTCTCCAGTCCTCATCTGAAAGTGCATATCCGGTCGGATTATGTGCCGGTGTATTGAGGATAATCACAAGACGCTCCTGCTTTTCGAGCAGTGAATCCGCTTTTGCGGAAAAATTCTTTATATTGAATTTGCGTTTATCGTCGAACAATTCAAATGTTTCAACGCTTCTGCCTATTTCCCGGGCTATCGTATTGTACGGTGCCCAGAACCAGTCAGCAACAAGAATCTTGTCGCCCGCTTCGGAGAAGTTTGAAATCGTATTTCTGATTGCTCCCGTTCCACCCGGAGTTGCGACTGCTTCCGTAAAGCCTTTCGGCTGATATCTGCCGAAGGCATCTTTCTTAACCGCCTCTCTGAATTCCGCCGTGCCCGCAATCGGTGCATATTCTGCAAATTCCTCCGGCTTCAGATTTCTGAAAACATCCGTCACCGATGATAAAACAATCAGCTCACCGTCATCGTCAAGAAGCGCGCCGATGGTAGCATTAACAACCTTATCCTTTCCGTCTTGTGCAATTCTTTTCTTTGCTCTATTGCTTATTCCGAATATTTTATCCTCTTTTGGGATATTTCTGCCTTGTTCCGCTGCGAATATTAATTTTCCCATGGCTCTCCTCCTTTTTTAATAATAATACTTAAGTATAATATGATTTTGCAATTATTACAAGAAGCCTTTTGTATGAAAATCGCCTTTTTTGCAAACAATATCTATATATGGAGGTGAAATTATGCGTCAAGCACAAAAGAAAAGAGAAAAAGACAAGGTTCAAGTTGCATTGATTTTGGCTTTCTGTGTCATCGCCCTTACTTCGATTTTTACGATAAAATCAAATATAGACAAGATTAACGGCAGCAATACTAATCTTCCCGTTTCCGAAAAGGTTCATACCGAGGAGGCAGGAAAAAACGCTGCGGTGCAAAACGAAAAAAATTCCGAGAATACGAATGTTGCTTCCTCACGCGTCCCGATTGTGGAAAGCGGCGAAACCAAATCCGGCAGTTCCGGCGAAAGTTCAACATTTGTAAATCCGGTAAAATCGGACTCTGCTTTTCTGACCAACGAATATTCCATGGATCATCTGATCTATTCCGTCACACTGGATCAATACATGACCCACTGCGGTGTGGATATCGAGGCACCGGAGGACACACAAGTAATTGCAATGGCCGCAGGCTGTGTAACTTCCGTCTATACGGATGACCGCTACGGCAAATCCATCGAAATCACACATTCGGACGGCAGCGGTTTGGTAAGTGTTTATTCAAATCTGTCCACAAACGAAATGGTTGAAGTCGGTGATAATGTAAAAGAAGGGCAGATAATCGGCGGTGTCGGTTCCACCGGACTGTTCGAGTCCTTGGAGCCGGCCCATCTGCATCTTGAAATGCTGAAGGACGGTGTCTATGTAGACCCTCAGGAGTATATTAACTTTTAGCCAAAATTTCATACGCACTAATTTAGTAATTGAATTTTTGTCCGCACGGATGTATAATTAATTTGATGTGCGGACATAGTTCATTGGTAGAATATCAGCTTCCCAAGCTGAGGAGGCGGGTTCGATTCCCGTTGTCCGCTCCATTTGAATCAATGAGGGTGACAGCCACTCTCATTTTTTTGTACAGAAATTGAAATTCTTGTCAATTTCTCTTTTCTTTTAATGATTTTAAAATCTCGTTTACATTAGATTCTTTGATAACTTTCGGATAATTCTGTTCAAAGGTAATCAAAATATCCTTGGATTCGTTTTCCTCTTTTTTTATTGATGTAAAAATATTTTCTAGGTTTTCATTCCTGAGTGCTTCCTCAATAAACACTTTTGCATCTGCAGGAACAGCCTCCCAACCGCCATAAAGATTCTTTACCGCTTCTTCTATTTTTTCAAAAGTGATAGGTGCCCCTTTTTTATCGTGCTCCACTAATATACCGATTACATCCGAAAGGTCGTTTTTATACTTTCTTCCGGCTCTCAGTTTCATAGCAATTAGGTACTCTGCCGTGATTGTTCGTATTGTAAGAACACCATAAAAAGATTTATAATATACTGAATATTCATTCAGTTTTGGTGTATAAGAAGCAGTCTGCATAAAATCAGCATTTATCCATCCATTTGGCAAACTAAATTTATCTCCGACATCATTAATTGCATCTTTTATTGTCGAAGCTGCATGAATAACCGCATCAATATCCGTAGTCATATTGCGAAATCCATAATTGGTTAAAATTGCTGCACCACCAACTAAGACAATCTCTGCCGGCATGGATTTGCCATTTCGCTTTCTGAAAGCCTTCGCAAGTTCCTTTAAATACAGATCCAGATTCTCTTTTGTAAAAATTTCAGACGACATTTCGCACCTCACTTTCTACAATGTTAAATCGCAAAAATTCCGGGATTGAATCTTTGATAGCTTGCTCTTTTACTTCTTGATCTTTTGTAATTTCCGCAGCCGCAAGTACTCCGGAAGGAAAAAGCATATTCTGCAGTTTCATTTTGCGAAGGTCATCATACTGCGTGCAAATCGGTATATTATTTTCCCGGCTTACATAGTCAAGCATTGCGAGAAGATATAAGCTTTCACGATACCATTGTTTTTTATAATACCAACGGATTTCATCTTTCTCCAGTACTTCAATGACAAAATCAATATCTCCGAGTTCTTTTAATTTATGACAGGTATTGCTCCTGAACAGTGTAAAATCGCAGCGCTTATCAAGATAAGGTTCTATCAGACTTTCCATCGAAATACCGAGAACCTTTGAAATATAATAAATAGTCTCCGCAGAACATTTTTCAAGCTGCGCTTTACCATTGCAAATATCATGGATTGTTGTATAAGCCAGACCACTTTCCTTCGCTAATCGATATTGCGTAAGCTGCTTTTTTTCCATATATTCGTTTATTGTCACGAGATTTCACCTCCTTTTGTTTTTATTGTATCGGTTTGCCGTTATAATGTCAATTGCATTTTTTATTTTCATCCTGAAAAAACACCAATAAAAAAGCGGGCAGCAATGCATTCAGTTTCTGAGTGCGTCGCTGCCTGCTTTTATTTTACTAAAGAATCTAGGATTTGTTTTAGCTTCTTCGTATTCTCAGCGTAATAATCCGGTCTGTTCTCCCACTTTTTATAATTTTCTATATTAAGACCCAAATAGTCAACCGACACACATATGACCTCGCACCCAAGACATGCAGCAGCGTTTTTTGCAAAAGTCACATCATCACTGTGGTCTCCTATGTAGACATAAATACCGTCTTGCTCTTTTGCGCCCATCTCTTCAAGGCAGCGAAGGAATCCTTCCGCATCCGGTTTTTGCTTTGCAATTGGAACTTCAAGCGTCCCTATGATGCCCTCAAAGCAGTCTCTGATTCCGTAATGCTCGAGAGTGTTTTCAATTTGTACACGGTTATTCTGCGAGCAAATCCCAAGCGGTATTGGCTTGAGGTCTCGAATCAGCTCGGTCATCCCCTCGAACATTTCCGGCATGAGTGCATTCTTTTCCTGTTCCGGTCCCCAAAGTCCGGCCGCCTCCTCAAGATGTACCGGGTCAACTCCGTATGCTTTCACATAGAGTTCTTTCCAGTTTTGCGTCTCATGGTTGGCCTTTTGATATTTATCGTAGGATGTAAGGGCGGACGGCAGATGTTCTTCAATCTGCGGATCAAAATGTTTCCTCGACCTCTCCGCCGTTAAAATCTCACAAAATTAATGTTCTTTCCCTGTCCTGAAAATTTTTCTTCGTACTCCGTCATAAATCTTCGAGATTTTTCGCCGTGCACTCCCTGCGCCTCGCCGTGAAGGTCCCGGCTCATCTCAATCATTTCGTATCCGCAAGCTTCAATCTCTTCGAGTGTAAATGCAAAAAGCCCTTCGTTGTCGGTCTTGAATTCGATAAAGCCGTCCGGCTTCAATACTTTTTTGTAATTTTGAAGTCTGCCGCGATAGGTAAGCCTTCTCTTGGCATGCCGCGCCTTCGGCCACGGATCGCTGAAGTTCAGATAAATGCCCGAAAGTTCCCCGACCTCAAAATAGTCCTCGAGGTCATTCACAAAATCAATAAAAACCCTGAGATTCCCGCTTCCCGATGTCTCCGCTTTCTCCAGTGCTCGAAGAACGACCGACATCTGTCCCTCACATGCGATAAAATTACAGTCCGGTTCGGCAAATGCGTGTTTGGTGATGAAGTTCCCCTTCCCGCAGCCGATTTCAAGATAAATCGGATTTCCGTTTCCGAATATTTCAGCCCAGCGACCTTTGCAGTCACCGGGCTCTTCTATAAGCAGTCTTGAATTTTGTTCAATTCTTTCGCTGAGATTCTTGATATTTCTCTGCCTCATACGTTTATCTGTCCTTTAAAAAAATCTGTTGCAAACAATAATTACCGCCAGGAACAAAGCCTGAAGCGCAAATGCAGCGTAGTCTCTGCCTGCAAATTTCATTTCATGCATTCTCGTCCTGTGCTTTCCGCCTCTGTAACATCTCGCTTCCATTGCCATTGCCAAATCGTTGGCGATTCGGAATGCACTCACAAAAAGCGGCACCAAAATCGGAATCAGGCTTTTCACTCTCTGAAGGAGGCTCCCGCTTTCAAAGTCAGCGCCTCTTGCCTGCTGTGCCTTCATTATCTTATCGGTTTCTTCCAGCAGCGTCGGTATGAATCTGAGCGCGATTGTCATCATCATGGCGATTTCGTGCGCCGGGAGCCCGATTGCCTTGAACGGAGAAAGCAGCCTTTCGATTCCGTCTGTCAGGCTGAGCGGTCTTGTGCAAAGCGTAAGCATGGAGGAACCTATAATCAGCAGAATCAGCCGGATTGCCATAAAGACAGCTGTCCGGATGCCTTCTTTGGTAATTTTGAGAATCCACCAGCTCCAGATGACCTCTCCGCTTATCATGAAGATATTAAGCGCAAAGGTAAAAAGCAAAATAATCAGTATCGGCTTGAGACCTCTGAGGATAAAGCTCAGCGGTACCCCGGACACCGCAATAAGCACTGCAAGTACAACCGCAGAAATTGCGAAGCCGATAAAATCATTTACGATAAAAAGCTCAATTATGAACAGCAACGTTGCTATTATTTTTACTCTCGGGTCAAGTTTGTGCACCCAAGATTCTCCCGGGTAGTATTGACCCAGCGTAATGTCTCTAATCATATTTTCAAAGCCCTTTCTTCAAAGGCGTCCTTCCGATTTATTCTTTGTTTTTTAAATATTCTGCAATCTGCGCTGCAGCTTCGTCAACGTCCAAAATCGTTGCCGAAAGATTGATTCCCCTCTCGCGGAGTCCTTCCGTGAATTCCGTCACCGGCGGCAGATCAAGTCCCACACTCCGAAGTGTTTCCTTTTGCGAAAAAACTTCCTTAGGGCTTCCTTTCGTTACGAGTTTTCCGTTGTGAATAACCAAGATCTTGTCCGAAAGTCTTGCAATATCCGCCATATTATGGGAAACAAAAATCGTGATGTTCCCGGTGCGCCTGTGAACTTCCTCAACCATATTGAGTACATCCTTATGTGCCTTCGGATCAAGTCCGGCTGTAGGCTCGTCCAAAATCAGGACTTCAGGTCTCATTGCAACCACACCTGCGATTGCCACCCTTCGCTTCTGCCCTCCGGACAATTCAAATGGGGAACGATCCTTAACCGTTTCGTAATCAAGCCCCACAAGCTCGATTGCTTCTTTCACGCGCTCTTCGATTTCTGTTTCGGACAATCCCAAGTTTTTTGGTCCGAACGCCACATCCTTTGCAACCGTTTCCTCAAAAAGTTGATACTCCGGATATTGGAAAACCAAACCAATGCGTTTTCTGATTTCCACCATGGAAATTCCCGGCTGCGTAATATTGACATTTCCAACCGTTACCGTTCCTTCATCCGGTTTCAGCAATCCGTTCAAATGCTGCAGCAGTGTGGATTTTCCCGACCCGGTATGCCCGATAATTCCGATAAACTGCCCGTCTTCTGCGGTGAAGCTGACATCATCAAGAGCCACTGACTCACTCGGCATTCCTTTATCATATATATGAGTTAAATGTTCTACTTTTATTGACATATAAATTCAACCATCTTTTCTTCTGTAATAATATTGTCGGGCACTTTCACTCCAAGTTCCCGAAGTTTAAACGAAAGTTCTGCCATCAAAGGCACATCAAGGTTCACGGAGCGGATAAGATCCCGCTGTTTGAATACTTCCGCCGGTGCTCCGTCCAGTAGCACACGTCCCTCGTTCATAATAATCAGTCTGTCTGCATTCACTGTCTCTTCCATGAAATGCGTGATAAGCACCACAGTGATCCCCTCTGCATGCAGTTCATCAATAATCGCCATTATTTCCTTGCGTCCCTTTGGGTCAAGCATGGCTGTAGGCTCATCGAAAATAATACACTGCGGTTTCATTGCAACAACGCCTGCAATTGCGATTCGTTGTTTTTGGCCGCCCGAGAGAAGATGCGGTGCCTTTTTCTTGAATGCTCCCATGTTGACATCTTCAAGTGCCTTGTCAACTCTTTCCCGGATTTCTTCCGGCGGTACTCCCAGGTTCTCCGGTCCGAACGCCACATCATCTTCCACGATGGCTGATACCAGCTGATTATCGGGATTCTGAAATACCATTCCCGCGGTTTGCCGCACATCCCAGATGTGTTTGTCATCTTTTGTATCATATCCTGCAACGTACACCGCGCCCGATGATGGAATTAAAAGCCCGTTCAGGTTCTTCGCAAGTGTCGATTTTCCTGATCCGTTTTTTCCGATAATCGCCGTAAAACTGCCCTTTTCGATTTCAAAGCTCACATCGTCGATTGCTCGAACTGTTATGTTTTCTTCCTCGCCGGTTTTGGCGTATTCAAATATTAAATTTTCGACCTTAATTATATTCTCCGTCATCAAAGTCCCTCTTTACTGTAATTTTTATTCATATATTCATAGACCATTTTATTCTAACACCCTATTTATAGAATGTCAAACACTATAAAAGCGGCCCCTCGCGGAGCCGCCCTCAATTTAGCTTATATGCGTTTAATGACGCAGAGATTCTTATTCGATAATCTCTGTAACTACGCCGGAACCTACTGTTCTTCCGCCTTCACGAATAGCGAATCTAAGTCCTTCTTCGATTGCGATCGGTGTGATCAGCTTTACTTCCATGATGATGTTATCTCCAGGCATGCACATTTCTGTTCCTTCCGGAAGCTGAAGGTCGCCTGTTACGTCTGTTGTTCTGAAATAGAACTGCGGTCTGTATCCGTTGAAGAACGGTGTATGTCTTCCGCCTTCTTCTTTCTTCAGTACGTATACCTGTCCCTTGAAGTGTGTGTGCGGGTGAATCGAGCCCGGTGCGCAGAGTACCTGTCCTCTTTCGATTTCGTTTCTCTGTACGCCTCTTAAAAGTGCTCCGATGTTGTCGCCTGTTTCTGCTCTGTCAAGAAGCTTTCTGAACATTTCTACTCCGGTTACAACTACTTTTCTCTTCTCTTCTGTAAGTCCTACGATTTCTACTTCGTTTCCTACTTCAAGTACGCCTCTTTCTACTCTTCCTGTTGCTACTGTTCCACGTCCTGTGATGGAGAATACGTCTTCTACCGGCATCAGGAATGGCTTATCGTTGTCTCTTTCCGGTTCAGGAATGTAGCTGTCTACTGCTTCGAACAGTTCTACAATCTTGTCTCCCCATGGGCCTGCAGGATCTTCTAATGCCATAAGTGCGGATCCTCTGATGATTGGTGTGTCATCTCCCGGGAATTCATAGTCATCAAGTAATTCTCTTACTTCCATTTCTACAAGGTCAAGAAGCTCTTCGTCGTCTACCATATCGCACTTGTTCAGGAATACGATGATGTATGGTACACCTACCTGTCTGGAAAGAAGAATGTGCTCTCTTGTCTGCGGCATCGGTCCGTCTGTTGCTGCTACTACAAGGATTGCTCCGTCCATCTGTGCTGCACCTGTGATCATGTTCTTTACATAGTCAGCGTGGCCCGGGCAGTCTACGTGTGCGTAGTGTCTGTTCGGTGTTTCGTATTCTACATGTGCTGTAGAAATTGTGATACCTCTTTCTCTTTCTTCCGGAGCTTTGTCGATCTGGTCGAATTCTACGTTTTCACCAAGACCGTATCTCTGGTGGAGAACCTTTGTGATTGCTGCTGTAAGGGTTGTCTTACCGTGGTCTACGTGACCGATTGTACCGATGTTAATATGCGGTTTTGTTCTTTCGAATTTCTGTTTTGCCATTTTGAAATTTCCTCCCAAATTAAGGTTAATTAAATATTTTAATGGTTATTGGTTATTACTTATTGATTTTTTCGATCAGGCTGTCAGGCAGCTTTTCGAAGTGATCCATCTGCATAACATAAACGCCTCTGCCCTGCGTTTTGGATCTGAGGTCTGTCGCATATCCGAACATTTCCGAAAGCGGAACGAATCCTCTGATTGCTGCAGCGCCCATGTTGATGTCGGAACCTTCGATTCTTCCTCTTCTGGAAGAAATATCGCCGATTACATCGCCCATGTAGTTTTCCGGAACCGTAACTTCAACCTTCATGATAGGTTCAAGAAGTACCGGTTTTGCCTTCTTGGCTGCTTCTCTGAATGCCATGGAAGCGGCAATCTTGAATGCCATTTCGGATGAGTCAACTTCATGGTAGGAACCGTCGTAAAGCTCAACGCCCACATCTACTACCTGGTATCCTGCGATCGGACCGTTTTCCATCGCTTCTACGATACCTTCTTCGATCTTAGGAATGTATTCCTTCGGAATCGCGCCGCCGACGATGGAATTCTTGAATTCAAAGCCGGTACCTGCTTCTCTAGGATATACTCTGATCTTAACATGACCGTACTGACCACGGCCGCCGGACTGCTTCGCATACTTGTGATCGACATCCGCTGTCGCCGTAAGTGTTTCTTTGTAGGAAACCTGCGGCTTGCCGACATTTGCTTCTACCTTGAATTCTCTGAGAAGTCTGTCTACGATAATTTCAAGGTGAAGTTCACCCATGCCTGCGATGATGGTCTGTCCGGTATCTGCATTGGTATAAGTCTTGAAAGTAGGGTCTTCTTCTGCAAGTTTTGCAAGTGCGATACCCATCTTTTCCTGGCCTGCTTTTGTCTTAGGTTCGATAGCGATTTCAATTACCGGATCCGGGAAGTTCATGGACTCCAGGATTACTTCGTGCTTTTCGTCACAAAGCGTATCCCCTGTTGTCGTTGTCTTAAGACCTACAGCAGCTGCGATATCACCGGAGTAAACTTCTTCAATTTCCTGACGGTGGTTTGCATGCATCTGCAGGATACGGCCGATTCTTTCCTTCTTGCCCTTCGTTGAGTTGTATACATAGGAGCCTGTCTGTAAAGTTCCTGAATATACTCTGAAGAATGCAAGCTTTCCAACGAATGGGTCAGCCATGATTTTGAATGCGAGAGCCGAGAATGGACCTTTGTCGTCTGCAACTCTTTCAACTTCCTCTTCCGTATTAGGGTCAATACCCTTGATTGGCGGGATGTCCAGCGGGGACGGCATATAATCAACCACTCCGTCGAGCATCATCTGAACGCCCTTATTTCTGTAAGCAGATCCGCAGAACATAGGAACCATGCGGCCCGCAATGGTCTCTTTTCTGATTACTTCTTTGATTTCTTTTACAGTCAATTCTTCCCCGTCCAGGAATTTCATCATCAGCTCTTCGTCAGTCTCCGCAACGGATTCAACGAGTTTTTCTCTCCATTCCTGAGCAAGTTCGGACATTTCGGCAGGAATATCCGTGATTTCAAATTCCTTACCTAATTCGTCCTTATAAATCTCTGCTTTCATTTCTACTAAATCGATAATTCCAACGAAACTATCTTCAGCACCAATTGGCAGCTGGACCGGTACGGCATTCGCCTTGAGTCTGTCTTTAACCATCTGGACAACTCTAAAGAAATCTGCCCCCATAATATCCATCTTGTTAACAAAGATCATTCTTGGTACGCCATACTTCTCAGCTTGTCTCCAAACTGTTTCTGACTGAGGTTCAACACCACCCTTAGCGCAAAGTACTGTTACTGCGCCATCCAGAACTCTAAGAGATCTTTCAACTTCTACAGTAAAGTCTACGTGTCCCGGAGTATCGATTATGTTAATTCTGTAATTCTTCCATTGTGCTGTAGTAGCAGCAGAGGTTATAGTGATACCACGCTCTTGTTCTTGTTCCATCCAGTCCATAGTAGCCGCACCTTCGTGAGTTTCGCCTAACTTATGAGTTTTGCCTGTGTAGAACAGAATTCTTTCCGTAGTAGTGGTTTTGCCCGCATCAATATGCGCCATTATACCGATATTTCTGGTCTTTTCCAATGGAAAACTTCTTGGCATACTTATATCCTCCCTTCTACTTTTCTAAAAAATAATTTCTTCAAAACCTGCACCATGATTACCATCTGAAGTGAGCGAAAGCCTTGTTTGCTTCTGCCATCTTGTGGGTATCTTCTTTCTTCTTAACGGATGCACCTGTGTTGTTCGCTGCATCCATAAGTTCTTTTGCAAGTCTTTCAGCCATTGTTCTCTCGCCTCTTGCTCTTGTGTACTTTGTGAGCCATCTGAGTCCCAATGTCTGTCTTCTTTCCGGTCTTACTTCAACCGGAACCTGGTAGTTTGCACCACCGATTCTTTTTGCTTTTACTTCTAATACAGGCATGATATTGTTCATAGCCTTTTCGAATACTTCCAAAGGTTCTTCGCCGGTCTGCTCTTTGATCTTGTCAAATGCACCGTAAACGATCGCCTGCGCTGTTCCTTTTTTACCGTCAAGCATGATGCTGTTGATTAACTTCGCAACAACAATGCTTCCGTAAACCGGATCCGGAAGTACTTCTCTCTTTGGTACGTTACCTTTTCTTGGCACTTCTCTTCCCTCCTCGCCGGATCACTTCGATTCTGTCTTATCTAGTACGAAATGATCTGCACAATATTTTTTTTGATAAAATTGCACATGTTCTTCACCCTTGCTCGTGCAAATGACCTGTTTTGCGAGACAAGGATTACTCTGAGCGGCCGCAATTAAAAACCGTCCAGTCTTGCTAACGGGGTACTCGATCTATCTTTTGATGACCGCGAGCGCTTCTTTCTTCTATATAGAATAATAAGAATGCTCTACCGTTTTTCGATTTAATTATTTTTTCTTAGGTCTCTTAGCGCCGTATTTGGAACGTGCCTGAAGTCTGTTGTTTACTCCGGCTGTATCAAGAGTTCCTCTAACGATGTGATATCTTACACCCGGAAGGTCTTTTACTCTTCCGCCTCTGATCAGTACAACACTGTGTTCCTGCAGGTTGTGGCCGATACCAGGGATGTAAGCAGTTACTTCAATACCGTTAGTAAGACGAACTCTGGCAACTTTTCTTAACGCTGAGTTAGGCTTCTTAGGTGTTACTGTCTTTACAGAAGTGCAAACGCCTCTCTTCTGCGGTGAATGAGTGTCAGTAGCAACTCTCTTTAATGAGTTCATTCCCTTGTTAAGAGCAGGAGCTGTTGACTTCTTAACAGAACTTGTTCTGCCTTCGCGTACTAATTGGTTGATAGTAGGCATTCTTTTTCTCCTTTCTTTATAAAGTAGCTTTATTTTTTCAAGCGGAAATGACCTAAAATGCTATGATTCTAGGCCAATTTCGCTCAAAGCCAACATATAGTGTATCACAAATCCGTCCCCTGTGTCAATATTTTTTAGTCCATTTCAACGATGTCCGGTCCGTCTGTCATAGCCGGTGCTTCGATGATCGGTTCTTCGAAGATTTCGTCGATGTCTGCATTCATGTCCAGCGTCTGTGCGGCTGCGGCAGCTTCCGCTTCTCTTGCAGCCTCTTCAGCTTCTCTTTGCTGTCTTTCGAAGTTTTCCATAATCTCTGCATTGATGCCGTAATCGAGTTCAATATTCTTGTATCTCTTCATGCCTGTTCCGGCAGGAATCAATTTACCGATGATTACGTTTTCCTTCAAGCCGATAAGCCTGTCATTCTTACCTTTGATTGCAGCGTCCGTGAGAACTTTGGTTGTTTCCTGGAAGGATGCTGCTGACAGGAATGAACTTGTTGCAAGGGATGCCTTGGTAATACCAAGAAGAGTTCTCTTGGCAACGCAAGGCTCGCCGCCTTCGGCAATTGCTTTTTCGTTTGCTTCCTCAACTTCGAACTTGCCGTATAATGCACCCGGAAGGAGATCCGTATCGCCGGCATCTTCGATCTTATACTTGGAAAGCATCTGGCTTACGATAACTTCAACGTGCTTGTCGTTGATGTCTACACCTTGCTGCTTGTATACTCTCTGTACTTCCTTGAGGAGGTACTGATATACACCTTCAACACCGTTTAATCTCAAAATGTCATGAGGGTTAAGAGGTCCGCGCGTAATCTGTCCGCCTGCGAATACCTTGTCGCCTTCTTTCACATTTAATCTTGCACCGTAAGGGATTACATATACATGGTCTTCTTCTTCGCCTCTTACCCTTACTTCTGTCTTATTGTCTTTTCTTGCTTCGATTGAGATAACCTCTCCGTCCGCTTCGCAAATCTCTGCAAGTCCCTTAGGTTTTCTTGCTTCGAAAAGTTCTTCTACTCTAGGAAGACCCTGCGTGATATCGCCGCCGGCTACACCGCCCGTATGGAAGGTTCTCATTGTAAGCTGAGTACCCGGTTCACCGATGGATTGTGCGGCTGTGATTCCGACAGCCTCACCAATATTAACTTCTTCACCTGTTGCAAGGTTTCTGCCGTAGCACTTCGCACACACGCCTGTTCTTGCATGGCATGTCATTACGGCACGAATTGCGACGCTTTCGATTCCGCACGCTTCGATTTTCTCTGCTGCGTCTTCCATGATTTCATCGTTCTGTTCAACGATAACCTCTCCCGTCTGTGGGTCTACGATATCGATAAACGCTGTTCTTCCGACGATTCTCTGCTTCAGCGGTTCGATTACTTCCTTGCCGTCAGTGAACGCTCTTACTTCCACACCTTCGTCAGTTCCGCAGTCGTATTCTCTTACGATTACGTTATGGGATACGTCTACAAGTCTTCTTGTGAGGTATCCGGAGTCGGCCGTACGAAGAGCTGTGTCGGCAAGGCCTTTACGAGCACCGTTTGAGGAAATGAAGTATTCCAAAATCGAAAGTCCTTCACGGAAGTTTGATTTGATAGGAATTTCTACGGTTTTACCTGTTGCGTTTGCCATCAGACCACGCATACCGCCGACCTGCTTAATCTGGTTCTTGGAACCACGGGCTCCGGAGTTTGCCATGATGAACAAGTTGTTCAGCGTCCCGAGTGAGCTCATGAGAGCGTCGGCAACATCATCGGTAGCTTTTGACCAAATCTTGATGATTGCTTCGTATCTTTCCTGTGCGGACATGAGACCCATTCTGAAAGCTTTTTCATACTTGTCTACTTCCGCTTCCGCTGCTGCGATGATTGCTTCCTTTTCTTCCGGAATTTCCATGTCGCTTACGCTGATTGTAACAGCGGCTTTTGTTGAGTATTTATAGCCCATTGACTTAATGTAGTCAAGCATGATAACCGTTCCGGTGTTTCCGTGCTTTCTGTAGCATTTGTCAATGATGGCACCTAATTTCTTTTTGTCACAAAGGAAGTCAACTTCCAATGAGTACGGATCTTCGTCTCTGTCAACAAAGCCTAAATCCTGCGGGATTCCCTGGTTAAAGATAAATCTTCCGACTGTGGATTCCACAAGTCTTCCTTCTTTGTCCCCGTCGAGGAACATTCTTACTTTGACCTTCGCATGGATTCCGACAACGCCGTTCTGATATGCCATGAGCATTTCGTCAAGGTCCGTAAAGACTTTTCCGTCTCCCTTTTCGGCATAGGTATTTCTTTCTTCAACACCCGGGTGTGTCAGATAGTAACTTCCCAGAATCATGTCCTGCGTAGGAGTCGTGATTGGGGAGCCATCCTTTGGCGCAAGAATGTTATTTACGGAAAGCATAAGGAATCTTGCCTCCGCCTGAGCTTCTACCGAAAGAGGCACATGAACCGCCATCTGGTCTCCGTCAAAGTCAGCGTTGAATGCCGTACATGCGAGCGGATGAAGCTTAATCGCTTTACCTTCTACGAGAACCGGTTCGAATGCTTGAATACCGAGTCTGTGAAGGGTCGGCGCACGGTTAAGCATAACCGGATGTTCCTTGATAACGCCTTCGAGTACATCCCATACTTCCGGTCTTACCTTTTCAACCATTCTCTTTGCACTCTTGATATTGTGTGCATATCCCTGTTCAACGAGTTCTTTCATGATGAAAGGTTTGAACAATTCCAATGCCATTTTCTTAGGGAGTCCGCACTGGTAGAACTTGAGTTCCGGTCCTACTACGATTACAGAACGGCCGGAGTAGTCAACACGCTTTCCGAGGAGGTTCTGTCTGAATCTTCCCTGCTTACCCTTGAGCATGTCGGATAAGGACTTCAGAGGTCTGGAGCCCGGACCCGTTACGGCTCTGCCGCGTCTTCCGTTGTCTATCAGCGAGTCAACCGCTTCCTGGAGCATTCTCTTCTCGTTTCTGACGATAATGTCAGGAGCGCCAAGTTCAAGAAGCCTGTTAAGTCTGTTATTTCTGTTGATAACTCTTCTGTATAAATCATTCAAGTCAGATGTTGCAAATCTGCCGCCGTCGAGCTGGACCATCGGTCTGATGTCAGGCGGAATTACCGGAATAACATCAAGAATCATCCATTCCGGTCTGTTTCCGGAAAGTCTGAGTGCTTCAATGACTTCCAGTCTTCTTACGACTCTGATTTTTTTCTGGCCCGAAGCATCTTTGAGTACTTCTCTGAGTTCCGCGGACAGCTTCTCAAGATCAATGTCTTCGAGAAGTTTTTTAACTGCTTCTGCACCCATTCCCGCAGAAAAAGCATTTCCGTACTGTTCTCTTGCTTCTTTGTACTGCTGTTCTGTCAGTATTTCCTTGTAGCCGAGTCCGGTATTGCCCGGATCGGTTACGATATATGCCGCAAAGTAAAGAACTTTTTCAAGGTTTCTCGGTGTAACATCAAGGCAGAGTCCCATTCTTGACGGGATGCCTTTGAAATACCAAATATGAGAAACCGGAGCCGCAAGCTTGATGTGACCCATTCTTTCCCTTCTTACTTTGGCTTTGGTAACTTCTACGCCGCAGCGGTCGCAGACGATACCTTTATATCTGATTCTCTTATACTTACCGCAATGGCATTCCCAGTCCTTCATAGGCCCGAAAATCTTTTCACAGAAAAGACCGTCTTTTTCAGGCTTTAAAGTTCTGTAGTTGATAGTTTCAGGCTTCGTAACTTCACCATGAGACCATTCAAGAATTTTTTCCGGAGATGCCAAATTGATCTGTATCGACTCGAAATTATTTAATTCATAATCGTTATTAATATTATTGTTCAAGGAGTCCCTCCCCTTTCTTTATTACTCAATTACTCTTCTCTGAAATCGTCTTCTTCAAAGTCATCCTGCTGGCCGAAGTCAGCGTCGAAATCATCTTCATCTGCGTTTTCCTCACTGAATCCGCTGTTTAACATCTGCTCTTCGCTTTCGATTTCCGTCTCGAAATCCATGATGGATTCAAGGTTGCGAGGATCATCGTCATATTCCGAAGATTCCTTAATTTCGATTTCTTCATCATTTTCGGACAATACTTTGACATCAAGTCCCAGTGCCTGCATTTCCTTAATCAATACCTTGAAGGATTCCGGAATGCCCGGCTTAGGAATGTTTTCTCCCTTGACGATTGCTTCGTAAGTCTTAACACGCCCTACGATATCGTCGGATTTTACTGTCAAAATTTCCTGTAAAGTATAAGCAGCACCATATGCTTCGAGCGCCCATACTTCCATTTCTCCGAAACGCTGTCCGCCGAACTGCGCCTTACCGCCGAGTGGCTGCTGCGTTACCAGCGAGTACGGACCGGTACTTCTTGCGTGAATCTTATCGTCAACCAAATGGTGGAGTTTCAACATGTACATGTATCCAACCGTTACAGGATTGTCGAAATATTCTCCGGTTCTTCCGTCTCTGAGTTTGAGCTTGCCTGTTCTAGGGTATCCGCATTCGTCCAAAAGACCGATGATGTCTTTTTCCGTTGCCCCATCAAATACAGGCGTGGAAATATACCAGCCTTTTTTCTTTGCGGCAAGTCCGAGGTGAACTTCAAGTACCTGTCCAACATTCATTCGGGAAGGTACGCCCAAAGGATTCAGCATGACCTGAAGCGGCTGTCCGTTTTCGAGGAACGGCATATCTTCTTCCGGTAAAATTCTCGAAATTACACCCTTGTTTCCGTGACGTCCTGCCATCTTATCGCCGACATTGATTTTTCTCTTTGTGGCAATGTAGCATCTTACGAGTTTGTTTACTCCCGGCGGCAGTTCGTCGCCGTTTTCCCTGCAGAAAACTTTAACGTCAACGACAATACCTGTCTCGCCGTGCGGAACTCTGAGGGAAGTATCTCTTACTTCTCTTGCTTTTTCTCCGAAAATTGCACGGAGAAGTCTTTCTTCTGCGGTGAGTTCTGTCTCTCCCTTAGGAGTAACCTTACCTACCAAAATATCCGAAGAATTTACTTCTGCACCGATTCTTATGATGCCTTCTTCGTCAAGATCCTTGAGAGCGTCGTCACCGACATTCGGAATGTCTCTTGTGATTTCTTCCGGCCCGAGCTTGGTATCTCTGGCTTCGGACTCATATTCCTCGATGTGGAGCGAAGTCAGCACATCGTCCATCAACAGTCTTTCATTTAAGATGATAGCGTCTTCGTAGTTATAACCTTCCCATGTCATGAAACCGATGAGGAGGTTCTTTCCGAGAGCGATTTCACCGAGATCTGTGGAAGGTCCGTCTGCAATAACTTCGCCTTCGTCGATGTGCTCGCCGTTTGAAACAATCGGTCTCTGGTTTATGCACGTTCCCTGGTTGGAACGCTTGAATTTCAAGAGTTTGTAAATGTCTCTTTCGTTGTTGTCATCTCTTCTGATAATAATTGTATCAGCATCAACAAACTCAACCGTGCCGGCTGCTTTTGCGAGTATTACAACACCTGAATCTCTTGCTGCCTTGTATTCCATACCTGTTCCGACAATCGGAGCTTCTGTAACAAGGAGCGGAACTGCCTGACGCTGCATGTTAGATCCCATGAGCGCACGGTTTGCGTCGTCATTTTCCAGGAATGGAATCATTGCCGTCGCAACGGAAACTACCTGCTTCGGTGAAACGTCCATGTAATCGATTTGTTCTCTTGGCATGAGCGCAATCTCGCCGTGCTCACCTCTGGACGCAACCTTTGCATTCGCAAAATGTCCATCCTCTGTAAGCGGTTCGTTTGCCTGAGCGACAACCATCATTTCTTCCTCGTCAGCAGTAAGGTAGTGAATTTCATCCGTTACTCTGTGTGTTTCTTTATCTACAACTCTGTACGGTGTTTCAATAAATCCGTACTGATTGATTACGCCATACGTTGTAAGGGAACCAATCAACCCGATGTTCGGGCCTTCCGGTGTTTCAATCGGACACATTCTTCCGTAATGGGAATGGTGTACATCTCGAACTTCGAATCCGGCTCTTTCTCTTGAAAGTCCGCCAGGTCCGAGAGCTGAAAGTCTTCTCTTGTGCGTAAGTTCTGCAAGAGGATTGTTCTGGTCCATAAACTGCGACAGCTGGGAACTTCCGAAGAATTCCTTAATCGCTGCCGTTACCGGTCTGATATTCATTAAAGCCTGCGGAGTCGTAACGTCGATGTCCTGCGTTGTCATTCTCTCCTTTACGACTCTTTCCATTCTTGCAAGACCGATTCTGAATTGATTCTGCAGAAGTTCTCCCACAGTTCTCAGACGACGGTTGCCTAAATGGTCTATATCGTCAATTGTTCCGATGCCATAATTTAAGTTGAGGATATAGCTGATGGACGCAATGATATCCTCTACGATAATATGCTTAGGAGAAAGGTCATTCTTTCTTTCCACAAGCATTTCCTTAAGTTCTTCCTCTGAAGATGCTGCTGCGAGTATCTCTTTGAGGACAGGATAAAACACCTTGTCAGCCACCTTAAGCCCTGTAATGTCAAAATCAACATAATGCTTAAGATCTACAAAGTTGTTTCCGATAACTTTTGTAACCTGGTCTTCTTTTTCCTTGTCCAGTGCATAGGCATAAATGTACTCTACACCTGCATTTTCGATGTCAGAAGCCAGTGTTCTATCAATTTTTTGTCCCTTTTCGGCAAGGATTTCTCCTGTCTCAGGGTGAATTACATCTTCGGCTGCCACTACGCCTGCAATTCTGTTTGATAAACCAAGCTTTTTATTGTATTTATATCTTCCTACTTTGGCAAGATCATAACGCTTTGCATCGAAGAACAAAGAGTTGAACAGTGCTTTCGCACTTTCCACTGTCGGCGGTTCAGCCGGTCTTAATTTCTTGTAAATTTCTTTCAGACCTTCTTCGTAATTGCTTGCGGTGTCTTTCTCCAAAGTCTTGAGCAGTCTCGGATCTTCTCCGAAAATATCGATGATTTCCTGGTTTGTTCCGAATCCAAGTGCTCTGAGCAGTGTTGTTACAGGTTGTTTCCTTGTACGGTCGACTCTGACGGATATAATTTCGTTGGAATCCGTTTCGTACTCGAGCCATGCTCCTCTGTTTGGAATAATTGTGGTTGAGAACAGCTTGTTGTTGGATTTATCAACAGTTACATCGTAGTAAGGTCCCGGTGAACGGACGAGCTGAGTTACAACAACTCTCTCTGCTCCATTGTAGATGAAGGTTCCTTTCTCGGTCATAAGCGGGAAATCGCCCATGAAAACTTCCTGCTCCTTCACTTCTCCGGTTTCTTTATTTATAAGTCTTACTCTGACCTTAAGCGGAGCTGCATACGTTACATCTCTCTCTTTACACTCCTCCTGCTCATATTTCGGAGCATCGGTGAGTGAGTTATCAATGAATTCTAAAACCAGATTGTCCGCATAGTCTTTAATCGGAGAAATATCTTCAAAAACTTCTCTGAGGCCTTCGCGGATAAACCAGTCATACGATTCCGTCTGAATCTGAATCAGGTTCGGCATTTCGCAAACTTCATTGATTTTCGCAAATGTCATACGTTCTTTTCTACCTACTTGTATAGGTTTTGGCATCTTTATCACTCCTTATATTCTTAAAACAAATTACTTTGTGTGGCAGTCTAATATTATATAATATCCGTGTCAAATAATCAAGTACTAATTTGGATTTTTTTAGAAATGTTTTTGTACAGAAAAAGCGGCCGCTTCGTGCGTGCCGCTTTTGAGGTCTGAATTTTTAATTATTTAAGAACTACAGTAGCTCCAACTTCTTCTAACTGAGTCTTGATAGCTTCAGCTTCAGCCTTTTCGATGCCTTCCTTGAGGTTTGTAGGAGCACCATCTACAGCTTCCTTAGCTTCCTTCAAGCCAAGTCCTGTGATTTCTCTTACAGCCTTGATAACTTTGATCTTTTCTGCACCTGCGGATTCAAGTACTACTGTGAATTCTGTCTGTTCTTCAGCCGCCGCTGCGCCGCCTGCTGCACCTACAACTGCAACCGGAGCTGCTGCGGATACACCGAATTCTTCTTCACAAGCTTTAACTAACTCGTTTAATTCTAAAACTGTCATAGCCTTTATAGCTTCGATAATTTGTTCTTTATTCATTTTATTTCTCCTTTATAAATTTTCTCGTTCCGAGATGTTTTAATTTTTTGATTCTGATTATTCGGCTTTCGCATCTGCGATGGCCTGGAATGTTCTAACTGCCTTGCTTACAGGTGACTGGATGCTGCCCATGAACTTAGCAATGAGAACTTCTCTTGACGGAATGTCTGCAACAGCCTGGATGCCGTCTTTGTCGAGGAAGTTGCCTTCTACAACACCTGCTTTGAATTCCATCTTCTTGAATTCTTTGATTACTTCGTTTAACACTCTTGCCGGAGCAGTTGCGTCTTCCTTGCTGATTGCAAGTGCGCTCGGTCCGTCGAGAACTTCTGCAAGACCTTCGAATTCAGTTCCTGCGATCGCTCTCTTTACAAGTGTGTTTTTATATACAGTGTAGTCTACGTTTGCTTCACGGAGTTTCTTTCTCATAGCGTCTGCCTGAGCAACTGTGATTCCCATGTAGTCGATAACAACTGCAGACTGTGCACCGTCTAATTTTTCTTTAATTTCGTCTATGACGATCTGTTTCGCTTTTTGAGCTTCTACTGACATTATATGTTCTCCTTTCTTGCCCGGTCATGTCGGACCAAGCAGAGTATGGCTGGTACTCCATAAAAAAACCTTGCATGCTTTCGTTTTCCGCAGTATGCAAGGTCAATATTTTATATTGTACCTCGGCGGGAAATTAAGCTTTCGCACCCGCTGTCTACGGTTTTATTTCATTGTTATTAGTTCATTCAGTTCGAAGAAACGATTAGAACTGAATCAGCGCCGGATTAACCTTTACTCCAGGGCCCATTGTGGAAGCAACTGTTACGCTCTTCAGATACTGTCCCTTAGCTGCAGCAGGTTTTGCCTTTACAACAGCTTCAAGAAGTGCATTGAAGTTTTCAGTTAACTTCTCAGGTCCGAAGGAAACCTTTCCGATCGGTGTGTGGATGATGTTTGTCTTGTCAAGTCTGTACTCAACTTTACCTGCTTTGATTTCCTGTAAAGCTTTTTCAACATCCATTGTAACTGTTCCTGACTTCGGGTTCGGCATTAAGCCCTTAGGTCCTAAGATTTTACCTAATCTACCTACAACACCCATCATATCAGGAGTAGCAACTACTACATCGAAGTCAAACCAGTTTTCGGTCTGGATCTTCTGAGCCATTTCTTCAGCTCCTACATAATCAGCACCTGCAGCTTCCGCTTCCTGTGCCTTAGGTCCTTTAGCAAATACTAAAACCTTTTTTGTCTTACCTGTTCCGTGAGGAAGAACGATTGCACCTCTAACCTGCTGGTCAGCGTGTCTTCCGTCAACGCCAAGTTTGATGTGTACTTCAACTGTTTCGTCGAATTTTGCTTTCGCATTTTCTACAGCAACCTTTAAAGCATCTTTTGCTTCAAATAATTCAGCCTTGTTGTAAGCTGCAACTGCTGCTTTGTAATTTTTACCTCTCTTAGGCATTTTTACCTCCTCGTGGTACTAACGACTTTCGTCTTCCACTTCCTATTAATCTTCAATAACGATTCCCATACTTCTTGCAGTACCCTTAATCATTTCTGTTGCAGATTCTAAGTTTGCTGCATTTAAGTCTGGCATTTTGGTCTTTGCAATTTCTTCAGCCTGAGCTCTTGTTAATGTTGCAACCTTCTTCTTGTTAGGTTCTCCGGATGCAGCATCAAGTCCTGCAGCTTTCTTAAGAAGAACTGCTGCCGGCGGTGTCTTTGTAACAAATGTGAATGATCTGTCAGCATAAACGGTGATTACTACAGGAATAATCATACCCGGCTGGTCTTGTGTTCTTGCGTTAAACTGTTTGCAGAAATCCATAATGTTTACACTCTTCTGACCTAAAGCCGGACCTACCGGAGGTGCCGGAGTGGCATTACCGGCTGCAATCTGAAGTTTAATATAACCTTCTACCTTTTTAGCCATCTCGTTTTCTCCTTTCTTTAAATTTTATCCACCTGACTGAATTCCAATTCTACAGGTGTTTCTCGACCGAACATGGAAACCTTAACTCGCAGTACCTGTTTCTCTTTGTTGATCTCTTCTACCGTGCCCATGAAGCTCTCGAAAGGACCACTGATAACTCTTACTGTTTCGCCAACTTCCACATCAAGGTCGATATAAACTTTTTCTATACCCATTCTCGCCACTTCTTCATCCGTAAGCGGAATCGGTTCGGAGCCATGACCTACGAAACCTGTAACCCCTTGCGTGTTTCTGACAAGGTACCAAGACTCGTTGGTAACAATCATCTTTATAATTACATAACCCGGAAACATCTTCCTTGTTTTAATCTTGCGCTGCCCGTCTTTTATTTCAACTCTGTCTTCGGTAGGTACAACGATGTCGATAATCAGGTCTTGCATCCCACGGTTTTCAACCATTTTTTCGATATTCACTTTTACTTTGTTTTCGTGACCCGAATAGGTATGAACAACATACCATTTCGCTTGACCGTCACCTCTGATTCCTTCTCCTTCGAGAGGGGAAACGCCTTTGTTCTCAAAATCTGACATTCTCGTACCTTCTTTTCGATTATTTAAGTAATAAAATTAAGATTTCAAGCCTGCGTCTAGTTCGGCATAGTGATGTTAAGAACTGCCTTAAGTGCAGCCAAAACGCCTGTGTCGATAAGCCAAAAACCAAGTGCGAAAACAGCACATGTAGCGATTACGACAGCTGTGTAGGATATTGTTTCCTTCTTTGTCGGCCATACAACTTTCTTCATTTCAACCCTTACGGACTTGAAATATTCCTTAAAGCTGGCTCTTTTCTTTGTTGCGTCTTTATTAGCCATTTCGTTCTCTCCTTATTTTGTTTCCTTGTGAAGAGTATGTTTCTTGCAGAATCTGCAGTACTTCATCATCTCAATACGGTCAGGGTCATTCTTCTTGTTCTTCATCGTATTGTAGTTTCTCTGCTTGCACTCAGTGCATGCTAACATAACTTTAACTCTCATGTTGATTGTCCTCCGTTTAACTCAAAATTCAGAGCCCTTTTGTAAGAAGCTCTGTTACGCATAATCATAAAGTTGCCTATTAATTATAAAACAGTGCTTTTTCAATGTCAATATGCTTTTTTAACTATTTTCCAAAGTATTTTCCGATACTTTCACGATTTTGTCGAGTGCTTTCATCTCTTCTTCCGGAATTGCGGCTACCGTACTTGCATTAAATCCGAGTGCATAGCAGTATTCAAAACCGTTTGTTCCCTTTATCGCCTGCTTGGATATTTTCCAGTCCGGCATCTGGTCAATCTGCATCTTCACGATGCTTGACATCTCGTCGGTGGTCATATTCGTTGCAAGATTATCTTTAACCGCATCAAGCAGTGCGGTATATTTCGTAAGAATTGTAGTGCTCTTGGTGCATTTCTTTATAATTGCTTCCATCACCTGCTGCTGATTTTCGTTTCTCTTCATATCGCCTTCCGGGAAGGAATGTCTCTCTCTGCAAAAAGCAAGTGCAAGTTTGCCGTCAACCTTATTGATTCCCTTTACAAAATGATGTCCGTTAAGTTCCGGCATCCCTTTCATTCCCGACGTGTAGAAGTCTCTGTCGGATTCAATTTCGATTCCGCCGATTGCATCAACCAGTTTCATCACCGTGCTGTAATTGACACGCAGATAATAATTGATGTCGATTCCAAGCTGATTCTCGATTGCACCGATGCTTTCCTGTATGCCGTAAAGGCTCGAATGTGTAAGCTTGTCGCTCGCCCCCTTGCTCGGCAGCTGTACATAATAATCTCTCGGTATCGATGTGAGAAGCACTTCATGCGTTATCGGATTAACCGTTGCAATCATGTTTACATCGGTTCGGTTTGGAATGTCAATCGAGCCTTCCATATCCGATCCGCTGATATATATATTGAAGGATTCTTTTGTAACGTCAACCGACGATGTTCTGTCTTCAGATTCTATAGGCATCGAAACCGTGTAAAGCACTTTGGTTTTTTCCGCAATATTCAAAGCCTCCATTTCCGTATCCGAGCTGCTCTTCATGCTCTCATACGAAGCGGCGCTCAGGAAAATCGCATTGTATTCGCCGTTCAAAAGCTTAACGATTGTGTCCTTTGCGGTATCCACATAGGCATACTCAACGGAAACTTCTCCCTGAAGCTTGCTCTTTGCCTCCGAATAAGCAAGGTCGTGTGACATATAGGTTCCGATTGTCTGTCCGGCAAGGGTGCTGATGTCTGCTTCTGCCGCGCCCTCCGCTTCTGCCTCGGCTGCTCCTTCGTTTCTGACAACCACATAATAATCTTCCGTTGCCGCAATCCCCTGTGAAATATTATCCAGGAAATTGAGTGTATCCGCGAGATAATATGTTCCTACTCCGAAGACCCCTATCAAGAGCACTGCTATAATCGCAGACGCGTTTCTTCTGCTCTTTATCCCGTTTCTGCTGAACATCACCGGTACAATAAAAATACTCGCAACCGCAAGCAGCCCGATTCCGCTGTACAAATACTTTGCGGGCAGTACATTGAGCCAACAAAGCAGTGCGATAAATGCACATGCCAATATTGTGTAGATAACCGCAAGCGTCCTGAAAAATGCAAGCCCCTTCACTTTTCTCGATGCACGTTTTTCTGCCTCAAGCTGTGCCATAATTTCTTTCTGTCTGTCTTTTCTCATAAAATACCTCTATGTATGTTCTATATTTTGCTGTTTTCACTCCCACAAAAAAAGCCTTACACAAGGCTTCTTTCGAGTATTATATATCTTTTCGCCGGGTTTGGCAATAGCTTATATCATTTACAAAGCCTCCGAGCAGTGATATAATCGCTTATCATAGATTGAAATTATGCATGTAAAGGATTTATAATCATGAACCGATTTGCTGTTTTGATGCCGCTTGCGGCGGGGGCATGCTGGGGAGCATCCGGAATTTTCGTTAGAACGCTCTCCGCTGCCGGATTCAATACAATAACCGTAATGTTTTCCAGATCAATTACCGGCAGTGTCCTGGTGTTTTTGTTTTTGCTTTTTTATGACAGGAGTCTTTTAAAAATACAGCTGCGCGATATTCCGCTTTTTCTTTCCCTGTCGATAAACGGCTATCTTTTGATGAATACCTGCTACAACCTGACCGTCGCACGGCTTACCTTGTCACTTGCTTCTGTGCTTCTTGGTCTGTGCCCGATTTTCGTGCTTTTTTTTGGAGCCTTGTTTTTTCACGAAAAAATCACGCTTGTAAAAGTCAGCTGCATGCTTGCCGCTCTTACAGGGTGTGCGCTGCTTGCCGGAGTCTTTGAAAAAAATTCCGACATTGCCTGGAGTTTTTTGGGCATCGCTACCGGACTTGGTTCCGCGCTTTTCAATGCGGTTTACACGCTCAACTCAAAGCAGTTGACCTCTGCAGGTTATAATGCGCTCACGATTAATCTGTATGCGTTCGCCTTTACCTCGCTCGTCCTGGCACCGTTTGCCGATTGGAACATGTTTGTCGGATATGTTGCTTCCGATCCGCTTAACGGTTCACTGGTATATTTGGCGCAGGCGCTTGTAACCTCAATTATGCCGAACTTTCTGTATACGAACGCGATTCAGCGCATTGACTCGGGCAATGCCGCGATTCTTTCCTGCGGTGCCGAACCCGTTTCCGCAATGATATTCGGAATCCTGTTATATAACGAAATCCCAAGCGTGCTTGGGATTCTCGGCATGGTTATAACTGTTTCCGCACTTGCTGTGCTCACAAGATCAGATAAAAGTAAGTAGCTCTGAGGCTTCTTTCCTCGGCGGAGCCGCAACCTCAGCTTCCGTTGGATATCCGATAGGAATTACCGCTCCAACCTGCTGTCCTTCCGGAATCGGGAGGACTTTTTTTAATTCAGCATCATCAAAATAGCCCTGAATAACGGTTCCGAGGCCTTTTTCGTGAGCCGCAAGACAGAATGTCTGCGCTGCGATTCCGGCATCGAACATCTGCCATCCCTCACCTTTCGGAGTCGAAAAACTTCCATCCTTATCAAAACCCGAACGGCCTTCCACGAATGTAAGAATCACAACTGCCGGCGCTCCTGCGATTGCTTTGATATTATAGTCAAAGCCGTAAGTGCATTTGCTGTTTGCAATAGCTGCAATCTTCTCTTTGTCGTCAACCACAAGATATCTGACAATCTGCGTGTTCTTCCATGAAGGTGCAAATCTTGCGGTTTCCACGATTTCCTCAATCAGCTTTCTGTCAATTGGTTTGTCCTGAAATTTTCTTATGCTTCTTCTTTCTTTTATTCCTTTAACTAAATCCATCTTTTCCTCCGTGTGTTTTTAAAAAGCGGCCCCTCGCGGAGCCGCCCTCAATTTAGCTTATATGCGTTTAATGACGCAGAGATTCTTATTCGATAATCTCTGTAACTACGCCGGAACCTACTGTTCTTCCGCCTTCACGAATAGCGAATCTAAGTCCTTCTTCGATTGCGATCGGTGTGATCAGCTTTACTTCCATGATGATGTTATCTCCAGGCATGCACATTTCTGTTCCTTCCGGAAGCTGAAGGTCGCCTGTTACGTCTGTTGTTCTGAAATAGAACTGCGGTCTGTATCCGTTGAAGAACGGTGTATGTCTTCCGCCTTCTTCTTTCTTCAGTACGTATACCTGTCCCTTGAAGTGTGTGTGCGGGTGAATCGAGCCCGGTGCGCAGAGTACCTGTCCTCTTTCGATTTCGTTTCTCTGTACGCCTCTTAAAAGTGCTCCGATGTTGTCGCCTGTTTCTGCTCTGTCAAGAAGCTTTCTGAACATTTCTACTCCGGTTACAACTACTTTTCTCTTCTCTTCTGTAAGTCCTACGATTTCTACTTCGTTTCCTACTTCAAGTACGCCTCTTTCTACTCTTCCTGTTGCTACTGTTCCACGTCCTGTGATGGAGAATACGTCTTCTACCGGCATCAGGAATGGCTTATCGTTGTCTCTTTCCGGTTCAGGAATGTAGCTGTCTACTGCTTCGAACAGTTCTACAATCTTGTCTCCCCATGGGCCTGCAGGATCTTCTAATGCCATAAGTGCGGATCCTCTGATGATTGGTGTGTCATCTCCCGGGAATTCATAGTCATCAAGTAATTCTCTTACTTCCATTTCTACAAGGTCAAGAAGCTCTTCGTCGTCTACCATATCGCACTTGTTCAGGAATACGATGATGTATGGTACACCTACCTGTCTGGAAAGAAGAATGTGCTCTCTTGTCTGCGGCATCGGTCCGTCTGTTGCTGCTACTACAAGGATTGCTCCGTCCATCTGTGCTGCACCTGTGATCATGTTCTTTACATAGTCAGCGTGGCCCGGGCAGTCTACGTGTGCGTAGTGTCTGTTCGGTGTTTCGTATTCTACATGTGCTGTAGAAATTGTGATACCTCTTTCTCTTTCTTCCGGAGCTTTGTCGATCTGGTCGAATTCTACGTTTTCACCAAGACCGTATCTCTGGTGGAGAACCTTTGTGATTGCTGCTGTAAGGGTTGTCTTACCGTGGTCTACGTGACCGATTGTACCGATGTTAATATGCGGTTTTGTTCTTTCGAATTTCTGTTTTGCCATTTTGAAATTTCCTCCTGATTATATAACGTTATTTTTTGGAAGTGCAGACTTGGGCGTCCCCAAATCCACTATTGGGTTTTGCTCAAACCTAATCTTAATTTTACCATATTGGGACTGGTTTGCAAGTGGTTTTTTCAACTTTTCAATTAATTTTCGCACATAAAAAAATCCCGCGCAGCTCGATAACCGTCGCCGTACGGGATCCTAATGGAGCTGTTGAGCAGGCTCGAACTGCCGAACCTCTTCCTTACCAAGGAAGTGCTCTACCTACTGAGCTACAACAGCATATTTTTTGCTTAATCATTATAGCACAGTTCTATCATCTTTGTAAAGTATTTTTGCATGCTTTTCTAGTGCGGAAGCACAATTTGTTTGTTTTCTTTAGATTCTCTGTAAAGCGTGAACTTGTGACCGATTGCCTGAACAAATTCTGCGCCCAGAGCTTCGGCAACGTCGTTTGCCACATCCTTGGCTTTCAGGTCACATCCTTCCTGGAGCTTAACCTTCACCAGCTCCCGTGCCTCAAGGCAGACATCAATCTGTTTTATCACATTATCGGTAAGCCCAAACTTTCCTATATATGCTACCGGGTCAAGGTCGTGTGCCATTGACCGCAGATAACTTCTCTGTTTGCTGTTTATCATTCTTTTCCTCCCATGTATTTCAAATTTTCGTGTTTTTACTCCTGCATGTACAAAAGGACTTTTTTCTTTATTCGCTGCAGCGCGTTATCGATGGATTTCGGTGATTTGTTAAGCAGGCTTGCTATCTCGGTATATGGACGGCCTTTTAATTTCTCGCTCCATACCTTCCACTCGAACTCGCTGAAAATCCCGCTGTCCTGTGCTTTCAGGCAATCCACGACTTCTTTTATCAATGTGAGCACCTCCGGATTGTTCTCTTCGCTGTCACGGAGAAGATTCTCCATCGTCGTTTCCCAGTCGCCGTCAATGACGGTCTTGCTGAGGGACAAAGACTCATTCAGCGGTTGGTGCTTTTTCCGATTGGCGTTCTTGATTGCAGTGATAATTTGGCTGTTTATGCAAGTGTCTGCATAGGTTTTAAATGAGGCCTCGCGTTCCGGGTCGTAATTGCGGATTGCCTTAAAGAGTCCGATCATGCCTTCCTGAACAACATCCTCAGCCTCCGCTCCGACAATGAAGTAAATCTTTGCTTTACCCTTTGCCAGGCTCTTGTATTTTTCAATTAAAATCTCCTCTGCCGTCTCGCTTCCTTCTTGCGCCATCTTTACAAGCTGCTCGTCGGTGAGGATATGTACTGCACTATTGTCCATCTCTTTGTTTCCTAACCTCATACATAATTACCGCGGCGGCATTCGACGCATTCAGTGATGTTATCTTTCCAACCATAGGCATGGAAACCACAAAATCGCATTTTTCGCGGACGAGTTTGCTGATGCCGAAGCCTTCGCTTCCGATTACGACAGCAATCGCACCTTTCAGGTCAGCTTTATAATATTCCTGTCCGCCCATGTCGCATGCGGCCACCCAGATTCCACGTTCTTTGAGTTCATCAATCGTCTGTGCGATATTCGTCACCTTTACGCAAGGCATGTATTCAATCGCCCCTGCCGAAGCCTTTGCAACGGTTTCCGTAAGCCCGCAGGCTCTGCGCTTCGGTATGATAACCCCGTGTGCGCCTACGCACTCGGCGGTTCGCATAACAGCCCCCAGATTATGCGGATCCTCCAGGTTGTCAAGTATGATAATGAACGGCTCTTCGCCGCCGGCTTTTGCGCGTGCAAAGATGTCCTCCATTTCCGCATATTCATACGGGCTGGTATAAGCCGCAACGCCCTGATGTGCCTGACCCGGCGCAATTCGGTCCATTGCTGCCTTCTCGACTTTCATCACCGGAATGCCCTTTTCCTTCGCCATAGCCAGTATTTTTATCATGGAACCCTCGGTACTGCTTACAACGAGTTTGTCAATCTCTCTGCCGCTTTTCAGGGCCTCTGTGACCGGATTTCTGCCCACGATAAGGTTTTCGTTTCTTTCTGCGGCAAAATTCTCTCTCTTCGGAGCCGGTCTGTCCAGTACGCTTTTTTTCGCCGGAGCCGCATTCTTCGGTCCGTAACCGTAGCCGTATGTGCCGCGCTTTGTCACGTGGTTTTCTCTCTTATTCTTTACCTTCGCCATTATTTTCTCCTGTATTCGACAAACTGATACTGTATGCCGTTTTCTTCCATCACGTCGCTCTCCCAAACCGGTTCAAAATGCTTCATCCTGTCCACATTCATAATATGCTTGTCCGCGTCAAATGTCTCAAAAATCTTAGTGATAAAGATCCTGTCGCACTGCCTTATGAGCTGCATGTAGACCTGCTCGCCGCCGATTATCATCACATCGTCGGGTGCATATTTCGCACATTCGGTCATCAGTTCCTCCATGCTGTGAACGATGATACACCCCTCTTTCCCGAAGCTTGTATCGCTCGTCAGCACGATATTGGTTCTTTCCGGCAGCGGTCTGCCTCCGGGCAGGCTTTCGAGCGTCGCTCTGCCCATAACGACAACTTTGCCTTTTGTTTTTTCTTTGAAATATCTGAGGTCTCCCGGAAGGTGGACGAGAAGTCCGCCGTCTTTTCCGATTCCCCAGTTTTGGTCTGCGGCTGCGATTAAGTTCATTTCGTTTCCTTTCTCTGCTAAATTGCGATTGGAATATTCAAAATCTGCGGATTTGTCTGATAGTCTTCTACGATTATGTCCGCTGTCGTGAAATCATAAAAATCCTTGACTTCAGGGTTCAGCTTCACCTTCGGCGCCGGATACTGCGGCCTCTTAATGATTTCTTCAATTACCGGCACATGCTTATTATAGATATGCGCGTCCGAAATTACATGCACAAGCTGCCCCGGCATAAGCCCGCTGGCCTGCGCGAACATCATCAGCAGGATGGAATACTGAACGACATTCCAGTTGTTTGCCGCCAAAATATCCTGCGAACGCTGATTGAGAATCGCGTTGAGTCTGCTGCCTGTCACATTAAAGGTCATGCTGTAAGCGCAAGGCTCCAGATTCATCTCGGACAAATCCTCAAAATTATAGATGTTCGTCATAATACGCCTTGACTGCGGCTGATTCTTGAGCTGCCAAAGCACATTGTCCACCTGATCCATCTCTCCCTGAGCGAATTTATATTTCTTCGCCATCTGGTAGCCGTACGCCTTGCCGATGGAGCCGTCTTCGTCCGCCCATTCATCCCAGATATGCGGTTTTAAATCGTGTATATTATTGGACTTTCTCTGCCAAATCCAAAGAATTTCATCCGTCGCGGATTTGATTGCCGTAGGTCTGAGCGTCAGCACCGGAAACTCCTCGGAAAGGTCGTACCTGTTCACAACTCCGAACGTCTTAATCGTATACGCAGGAGAACCGTCTTCCCAACGGGCACGCACAGTCTCACCTTCTGTTGAAAATCCTTCCGTCAGAATCTTTTCGCACATATTTACAAATAGTTTGTCCGCTTTGCTCATGCCTGTCCTCCTTTTTCTGCCCATTTATGCTTTCCTTATAGTATACTTGATTTTCGTCCGAGAAACAACAAAAAATGCGAAAGCCCGGCATAAATTCGCCGAGCCTTCGCGTGTTTACATACAAGTTTTTTTATTTAGTCCAAACTCTTGAAGCGTACTTACACTGCTTGAGTGCTGTCTTCGCAATGAGCTTACCGTTTTCATCGTAAACTCTTACCTGAACTTTATAGAAGTATTTCGTTCCCTTCTTACCTCTTGTGTTGGTGTAAAAAGCAACTCTCTTCTTTGTAACTGCTGCCTTATAGGAAGCTGCTTTCTTCGTCGAGCGGTAGAAGCGGTACTTCACAGTGAAGCCGAGGTCTTTCAGCTCCTTGATGGAAGCTTTCACTTTCGCGTCGCTCTTGAGAACCGCTTTGATGTTTTTCTTCGCGGTCTTGCTTGAACGAGCAACGAGCTTCATGTTCTTAACGATGGACTTCGCCTTTTCAATTTTAGCTGCGTTCTCCTCGGTTGGCTCTTCTGCTGCCGTGTCAACATTGTCTTTGTTGATTTCGGCTTTGATGGTTGTGCCTGTCGTTTCGTTTACGAGTTTCTGCAGCTCGTCGCGCTCGTAAGTCTTCTGTCCGAGCGGCGTCTTGACAACGA
>ENA-ORRN01000149-ORRN01000149.1-human-gut-metagenome-genome-assembly--contig:-NODE-149-length-56873-cov-5.649354_pt1 | contig 56873 bp, 86 predicted proteins | sample MGYA00242174_ERZ509132 | MGnify/ENA primary metagenome ERZ509132 (study PRJEB26280, sample SAMEA2338671) | human gut metagenome | biome: human gut; feature: human-associated habitat; material: faeces... | reverse complement strand
ATATAGAAGAATTGGTTGGCAATTGCAAGGAACTTATCTATACTTCATTGACTTTTCCGTCACTTAATTTATTGGTAAATCCTCCAATTTCTCCTCCAGGAAGATCAAATACAGGTGAGTTGGATCCATCTTTGTTTATATAAACAATTCCCAATCTATAATATTCTTCATTCCAATATCCAACATTATAATAAATATTTTTTGTATTATAATATTCACCTTTAAAAATATGCTTTTCTGGATTTTCTGTAATTCCAGAATCTTCAGAATAATCCTTTTGACTTATATGACCAATTTTTTCTTTAGATGGAAAACGTTTAACATATGGTACAATATGAAGACTTAAATCCAGTAAATCTTTATAATATAAATCTGGTTCTTTTATATTTGCAAAAAATAAATAATTCTATATCTATGCTTGAGTTTTAGCATATTTTATAACAGAATACTATGTTTGTATATAATCCAGTCCTATTTGCTATATATCTTCATTTCCGGTTATAGATATAATATTATTTTCTGGAACATATACAGGATCCATTAATTCAAATGCTTGTGGAATAGCTTCAATATTCGCTTCTGAAGAACTTCTCGTATAATATACTTTAATAAAATCATATGATCTATCAAAGTTATTTATTTTTAACTATATTGTTTTTCCGGAATTTTCATCCTCTATTCCACCATTAATAGTATATGGGTCTGCATCAGTTCCTTTAAAAACAGAAATAATTCCAGATTCTGCAGCCCAATCTGTTGCATTTTTATCGTAATCACAATATTTAATATAGAATACATAATTTCCAACTTTTAAATTTCCATTTTCTACTTGGCCTTCATAATCTATAATTGGAAATTTATTTATTCTTTTTATCAAAGAAGTATCTATATCAAATTTATCTTGATCTGTTTCTATTTTATATAAATTAGCATTATTCTTCATTCTATTTGGAATCTTAGCAGTTCCAGAAGAAGTAACACTGAATCTTGTATTTATAAGTCTTGGTATATTTTTATTATCATTAATCAAAAGATTTACAGATCCATCATATGATGGTTGAACATCTATATCAACTGGATGGTTAATATCCCAATTAAACAATTTTGTTGTACAATCGTAAATTTTTACACAATTTTTGTCTGTAGGATCTATATAACAAAAATATTCCTATCCGTTTACATCTTGTTTTACACAGTTTTTTAATGGTTGATATGAATCAACCATTTTTTCTTCCTGTTCACTTCCGTCTATATTATCTATTGTTTGTACTTTATATTCTTTATAATTTGGCGATGGAAAACTTCCTAACTAACATTCTCCTTCTTTATTTATAGAAGCAATATAAATAATACCGTTATATTCTGTCATACCTATTGGTTGAAATCCATCTGGAAGTTTTATATTTTTTTTATTGTCAAGTTCGTCTTTTATCATGATATTACCCATATCATTCTAAATTACTCCTTGATTTCCAACAGTAGACAAATAAGTAGCATTAAGAGCATTTGAAAGAGATTTTGTCTGTCCTGCAACGTATTCATTTGTGTCGCATACCATTCCATCGCTGAAAACGTTCTGAGCTATTTTTACACTCATACTTTAAATTTTTTTAAATTATCCTAAATATATTTGAATGTTGTCAGTTTACGCTTTCCTACGTATGTGACTTTATTGCAATCTTCTGGATAAACATTTATAACATATTTTTTCTCACTTTCTTCACAAGGCATAGTATAAATATAGGAACCATTAAGTTTTCCAAGTGAAGCCATATCTTTTGTTCTATATCCTGTTAAAATATCACCTTTGCCATTTTGTATATTTTCATGCATTTTCTTATATACATAAAAATACCATTTATTATCAAGTTTTATTTTTTTCTTTACTCTATTAAGAAAAATCATTTTCTATAATAATTTTTCTTTATAATATTTAAAATGACGAAGTGAATCTTTAAATAATTTTCCAATATATACAGCATATGGTCTTTGTAGTAATTTTATATCGGCTCCTCTAACTTTTAACTACAGTAAATTAACCCAACCTGTTGTAACAATATAATTTAAATCTAATTTTGAAATAGTATTATATTTCTCATAAATCTAATCCATATAGTCTCTCCATGTTGTTTCGTTTTTGCCATCTCCATACTGCATTCCGTTATTAAGATTTTTTATTATTTTTTTATTTAAGATATCATTTATAAACACTGTCTATACAAAAGGTTTTCTATTCCAATGAATATGCAAGATTATTTCAGCACCACTAAAATAACTTTTCATTGGATCAAGTCCTTTAAAAACACCTTGTTGAAATAATTTCTAAAATTTATATCCTTTAATAACTCTTGTTTTTAATACAGCACGGAGTTTTGTTCTACTAAGAATATGATAAGTTACATTATTTTCTATAATGTCATGTATTACTAAAAAGAAGTGAGTTAAAAATACGTTTGCACTAAATTCATCTTTATGCTAATCATGCGTATATGGCAGACAGTCTTTGCCTTTCAACTTCAATCTCTTCATATTCATATTAGCCATTAATTCCTTCGCATTAAAAGCAAAGCCCTACGCCCTATTTTTCATTGATTTATTTTAAAAGATTTTCTATATTGTTTTCTTCCCCAACAGGTTTTTGCATCAAGGATTTCATCAAAGTCATTTTGTGTAAGATGTGTTATTCTAGCCTAGTCGCATTGTAAAAACCATTTTGCATTTAATGATTCTGCCATCTAAATAATAGCAGCATTCATTGTTTTAAGTCCTTCTTTATATTTTGTTATATAAGCACAAAATGTTGCTATTGCAACTGCTTCTTTGTCAGAAATTCTAGGTAAACCATCATCATCCAATTCTTCTCCTCTATATAATATATTTATCACAGGCCAATGTTCTTTAAAATAAAGCCTATCTCCAACTAATTCATATTTTATGAATTTACCAGGAATATAGAGTTTATCCATATTTTTTTTCCTATACTCAATATACTATTCTACAAAAGCAGAATTAATATCACCATTTGGAGTATCATTTGTTGAATAATCCCAATCTTCAAAACCAGTAGTAACTGCTTCAATCTAGTCGCAATTACAAGGAAGATCTATATAATTAACACAATCATCCATATGAACTGTATACCTATATATCTTCATTCTTTTATTGCCTATACGTTGATAAGCAATAAGTCCTATTTCTTCAAACTTTTCATCTGGTAATTTAATACCATATAATTCTTCAAGAAGAAACTGAGCATAATGAAAATCATTCAGTCCTGTCATGCTGTGTAACTCTAGTTATTTGGCAATGGTTGTGCTGCCAATTGTCTATAATAAGATATCTTTTTCTATATAAGTCTTTTCTTAACTTCGTTATCTATAAATGAAAGATTATCGTCTTGATTTTCCAAACAACAAGAATATTTTTCAAGTTGTCTTGGATCTTTAAATATACCAGTAATAGAAACTGTTTTCAATAATGGGGCATTAAATACCCAACAATCATACATTCCATTTTCATTTGGAGAAGTATCAATCCATACATAGGGTCTCTTCTTTCCTCTTTTTCTATATTTCTACACTCTTAAAGATTGTGGAGAAGTATAATAAATAAATGGAAGTTGTTTATCTACAGATCCTATATACTGTATAGCCTTGTCTTGATAATCATTCAAAAGCTATGGAATTTCAAAATGCAAATGTAAGTCTTGTGGATCGGAAAATTCCGAACGACAATGACATTTGTCTATATTTGCACATTCTACTGGTATACAATTTATTGATATATACATATCCTCAACAGGAAGAATACCTTTTAATGCATATTCTTTTATTACCTGTAATCTTTCAGATATTATATCATCAATAAGTTGATCCATATTTATACTTGAATTTATATGGAATCCCTATAAACCGCTTACAATATCATTGTAAACTGCAGAAGCAAGTTTTTCAACCTAACTATACATATATATAAAAAATAAAAGGCGAAGGCGATTTACTCGCTTTCGCCTAATTTATTTAGATTTATTTTAATTAAATAGTACCAGCTTCATCTTCACTTGAAGCAGGGTTTACAGTCTCAACAACTGTGCCAACCTTGCCAAGTGCAGTATTTACAGTTGCACTCAAAGCACTTGGAACATAGATTACATGAGTAGTTACTGACTTAACAGTATCACCTACTGCATTCAATCCAAGCTCACCACGATTTACACAATAGCGGATTACATATTCGTCGTAAATAACGCCAGGTACAGGACTCTCTTCCTTGTTCCAGGCAAATGCACCAGAACGAGTAGCGGTCGGGAGACGAAGATTGTGGAGGAGATAAGAGTAAGTACCAAAGCCTTCCTTACCAATAAACAATCCTTCTTTTACAGGCTTACCATCTTTAACAACAGCGTCATGGCTAGCCATATCCTTCTTGATGTCATCAAGGCTCTTAATAACCTTGTAATCACCCATCTCATAATATGCAGAAGCGTTGAGCTCTTCAATGTTTACACGAACAAAACGCTGATACTCGTTTACTGCCTCAAGAGCGAGAAGTGCACCACTTGAATACACATTAAGCTGCTTGTCACCATAAACGAAAATATCGTACTTCTTCAAAACATCTGCCAACTTTGCAACTGTTTCAGCAGCAGTAGCAAGACCCTCAAAGTCAATACTGAAAGCCTTGCCCTTGTGATAAAGATCATTTGCATAACGGCTATCTGCAGAACCCTGAGTAAGACCGATATACATATTCAAGCGATATTTCTTATCTTTTGCAACAACATTTGTGAGATCCATACATACAGCAGCAAGCTCTGCCTCAGAACCAGCAGTATGATGAATAGACTCAACATTGGCCTTCTTGAAATTGCCAATACGCTTGATCATAACCTCTTCCTTACCAGAAGCGTCAACAGTAGTAATAAGATCCTTACCAGTGGTAAGATCCTTCAAAGAATTAAGTACGTTAGTAGTTGTAAATTGAAACATAATATTAAATTATTTAATTTTATTTTGCCGATTGCTGAACTGGACTTACAACCGACGTTGTAACTGGAATATGTGTCTATAGTCTTGGTTCGCCGATATTTTCCATCGCCAAATGCACCAGTTCATTCATTATCTCAAAACATACAGGTTCTGGAAATTCCAAAACCTATGAAGTATCCTCAACCAAATCTAGTTCTTCCTATGTAAGTTTAACATACTTAGGAACTTTTAAATAATCTATAACTACCCCTACCGGTTCATATTTGGAAGTATCTGTTCCACACCGAATCTCACAACGAATACTTGAATAATTACCATATCGCACTTCCTGTTCTTTTTTCTTTGTGGAAATTTCTTTTCCATTAAAGGTAAAAACAGATGGCGATTTAGTATCCGTTCCATCGGTCTCTCTTGACAGACTTTCAACTTCAAATTTATTAGTAGGTAGTTCTGTAGAGGTATTTATGTTATGTATAAAATAGTATGGTTGTTCAGGTCTTGGTCTGAAATAATAATTACTATTTATTACAGGCCACGAGTCTGAAGTAATTCTTTTTGCGGCGAACTATACAAAGTCGCCATCTTGTCCACAGGTTTTTGATTTATTTACTATTTTAAATACACATATACAATTTAACAGATGGAAATAATCCAAAGGAAAATGGACAACATATGAAGTTCCGTTTAAATTGTATGCTGATATACCATCAATAGCATCAAAATCTTTACTTTCTTCTTTCTTTAAAAAAGCAGTTGATTTTAATACTCGTAAATCATCTGAAACCTGTTGTGAAGTATCATATATATTATACCTCTTGTTAGCCACCTAAATTATGGCTTTATTGATTAAATAAACAAAATCTTCCAATAATATAGGCGAAGCATTTACTTTATTTAATTCAATTAAAAGATTATTATACGCCTCTCTAGATGTCACTGCGGTATAACTTTATTTGTATTACTTTTTGTCTGTATCTTGATTATAAAATTCTGGATATGTATCACGTTTGATCAATTCCAAAACCTTCTGATTCTTTGGCTCCTACATCCATGCTAAAGCAGCGCTGTCTGTAGCTCCAAGAACAATATTATCTCCATATAAATACAACTTATTCTTCATAATAATTACCTTCTTTTCCTTTGCATCAAGGAATAAAAGATGAAGTGAAATATCGTCAGCATATAAATTAATAATTTTCTGAGGATCCTTCTCAGCGACACTGAGCAGATAATCGAGAACGTCGGCAATAGGCTGATTTCTCATATCCTTACCCAAAATACGGGCAATATTCATCTGTCCGTCAACTCCACGAGGATCATCATAAATAAACGATTCTGCCTTATGAATGAGCTGCTTACGTGTAACACGACGCTGAACAGCAACTCCAGGACGATCAATATATAATTCAGCTACTCCATATCTTGCTGGATGATTAGCAGTTGATCTTGGGCCATCAATAATCAAATTGCCGTTAGCATCACGCTCGTCACGACTCTTTGCAATTAACGGACAGTTTTCGATAGCTTCCCATTCCGCCTTCTCATATGGATCATCAAGATTATATGATTTACCACTTGTTACAACAAAGATATGATTCTCTGGGAAAAATACAGCACGACCTTCAGAATATGCATCGCGCTCCTTTTCACTCATAATCATATCTCCCTGTGAATTCACTTTCTTAATACATGAAGGATATTGGCCATATTTATTCTTACAAGGTTGTATAAAATACTTAATTCCTGCCTTGTCATATGTGCTTTTTAATGTTATCCTTTTATCATCAAAAATAATATCGGTCTTTGTGACCTTTTTATTTGTTGCCATCATTATTTCATTTAACATTAAATATAACCGGAGGAGTAAAAACTCCCCCGGGTTTATCTTATTTTCTTATTTTAATTTTTTTATATCGTAATTATCAAGCCTGACGCAAGACAACCGAACGATACGGAGTAAAGCATGCAATACCTGCATCTAAAATTTATTTAAATTTTATGACTATATCTTTAATTCAATCAATATATTTATAGCGAAAACCTTTAGAAAATTCATTTCTACCCTATAACACATGAATAATACTAGATGAATTGTCTTTTTTGCATTCTGAAACTGTATTATATATTTTTATTAAATTCCAATTTTTATCATATTTACCAACTTTTCTTGGTCGTCCAGAAATTTTTTTCGCTGGTGCTATTTTTTCAAATTTATCAAATCTCCATTGATATCCACCAGCCATTGTATTCATTTTTATTGCTTTATATATATTTGTTTTTATTTTTAAAATATTTTTTGCTTCCTGCATGTTTTTATATTCATTAACAAATATTCCATTAACATCGTATTGATAAACTTTTTGTGATTTTATAAATTCAGTTCTTGATTGTTCAAATTTATCACAATAAATATAACTAAAATATTTATTATGAACTTGAAAACCATATTTAATAGATTGATAAATTTGAGCATTATCAATATTTGTTATTCGTGTCACATCATTTATAGAATTATAGCAACAATCAAAATTTCCATATTTATCATATTGATAAATAGGTTTTTCTTCTTTTGATTTATAGTTATGCATTAATCCTAAATCTAATTTATCAAATTTTATATTTGTTATATAAAAATTTGCGCATTTTATTTTATTTGTAATAGCTCTTTGCACTGATCGCAAATTTCTATTTAATCCTTTTGCAGCTTCAAAATATGAAGAGTATTCTTTAACAAATTCGCCATTTTCATCATATATATAACAAGGTATTCGTTGGACTATTTGCCCGCCAACAATTCCTCCTAATGCAATATTATAAACATCTTGTCTTTGTAAAAAATCTTCATTTACTATTGATTTTTCAAAAGCATATGCCTATATTTTTCCTTCTTCTGAATTTGGAAATATTTTTATTGTACTTCTAATAAATTTTTTCGGGCCATATTTATTTACTGCTTTACCGAAATAATTTTTGTTATTTTTATATGAAGAAGAAATGTTTGAATAAATACCATTTCCAAGATATCCATCAAAAAAAGTTGGGTTTGTTTTATGCACTCCAATATATATTTTATTATTTATTATATTGGTTGTACAGTATACTATATATTTTATTGAATTATCCTCCATTTTAGTTTATTTTTTTTTAAAAAATAACTTACACTATAAAAAGTTAGTCGATGAACTTAATATTAAACTTCCTTTAGGAACTACATTAATATTTTAGCTGCTGATTGCAACACTTTTTTAATTTTTAACATTCACGATTACCGTCTCCAGTTGCGTTGTAGTTTAAAAAAGTTACGTTGTTTTCCAGCAATTAAGAGAATTTATAGTGGGCTAGCTTTTATTACATTAATTTAACCCACTCATTACCCATTGATATTTAAATACGATCGCTACTCGTATCCCATTGAGCTTATTGTTTCCAACAAGATTAGACTATATCTTTAACTTCTTTTAAAAGTTATTTTCCATTTCCTTCAGCATTTTGAAGTACGACCCTTTGGTCTAGTCGTTAAACGATATGCAATTTTGCATTTCGTAATTGATTGTCTGTTTTTTTTACAGAGTTCCCAATTTTAAGAAAAATTTAAGTTTATTATCACTAATAAACACGCCAATAATTTTAGCTTGCTACCAGCTACATTGCTGGCTACCTCACCAGAAGATTTGCCATCATATCCGCCAACACCAACGATCTTATTTGTCATAAAATCTTTTCCGGTCAACGAAAATTTCGCAATAGCTGGCATACCAGTTGTCTTGTCAGCAGTAAGGTCAATACATACACCATATCCCTTTGTAGGATATTCACGAGTGAGAGCTCTATCGCACATAAATGTAATAGTATTGCCCGCGAATTCATATGTATCATATGTTGCGCCTACCTTTACATAGCCGCCCTTACCCTGGTTAGCTGACTTAGAGTACATAAATGTACCGTCAGTGCGATAGTGAGAAAGAAACTCGCCAAGAACGAGATTGACATCATTCCAGAGAACACGATTCACTACGAAAGCGTAATGATTTCCTGTATCGCTCTGACACTTATCTGACATATCTGCCATAATCATATTAAACAATGGCAGAGTAGGTTTGTCATTATAAACGTATTTGTTGGCTGCAGCCTCAATCTGAGGAATAGCACCCTCGCCAATATAGATGGGGCGCTGAGTATCCATTAAATATTTCAAATAATTTTGAAATGTTAGACTATATCTTTAATTTATATATTTCATAAATTATCTATTATTTTCATTAATTAAAATGTAAGCTTTTCAGCTAGTCGTTGAACCTTATTATATTTATAATTAGGCTGCTGATTGGTCTTTAAGACTTTCCAGCAATTAAATAGATTTTAAGAGCCCAATACTACTTAGGCTCTGCGATTGTTGCCTTACCATTAACGTCGATGTTTCCTTTATTCAATAACACTTAATTACTTTGTATTACTACAAAGAGTAGACTATATCTTTAATTTTTATATTTAATTGTATATCCTTTTGTCTGTTTTGCACATCCTCTTAATATTTTTGAAACCGTTGAGCGATCTAATTTTAATTGTTTACAAGCATTTGACACACTATCAAATTCTGAAACAAAATCACCGTTTATTTTATAAACCTCAACTTTTTTCTTTTTGTTAATTGGAATATATTTTTCTATTTTATTAAATTTTTCTAGTTTTATTTGGTTTTTTTGAATTGGTTTATTGTTTAATATTGCGTTTTCTAGTTCTTTATATGAATGAATATTATATTTCTTTTTAAAATCTTTTACATTTATACTATCTATAAAATTACCATCTAAATCATATAAATATAATAATTTATTTTTTAAATCCATTCTTGGTTTACAAACATATTGGTCATATAATTTATATGATAAATAATAATCATTTTTTGTCAAAGAACCGTTATTTACATTATTTATAATATTTGATTGTGAGATATTTAAATTACTACTAGCCTCTCCAATACTATTGTAAATTGCAATACATTTACCTTCTTTAGAATATTGATAAACTTTTCTATTTTGATTAGGATTTGAAAATTCTTCTATGCATATTTCTTTTTGATAACTCCAATAAAAACCATATAATCTTTGTTTTTTATTAATTGCACTATAAATTGATTGTTTCCATGTTTCAAAAAAATCAGAAACTTCATAAATATTATTCCATATTTTTATTAATTTCCCGATTTTGTCAAATTGATATATTTTGTTGTATGTAGGAATATATGGTCGTTTCTTTCCTCCAATTGCAATATTATATGTGTCATTCCTTTTTATAAAGTTTTCATTTACAATTTCTTCTTCTTTTAAAAGGGCTTCAATTTCCGTATCATATATATATAATACACTTCTTTTGAAATTTGAAGTTCCATATTTTTTCACTGCAAATTGGAACGGAAATTTTGGATTCATATATGTTGATGGATAATTTATATTAACTCCATTCCCTATATAACCATCAAATTTCATCGGATCTTTTGTACCATGGATTCCAATATATATTTTATTATTAATTATATTTATTGTTTGATATACAATATATTTTAAATTATTCTCCATTTTGGTATTTTAAATACCTACCCTTGCTCGGATAGTCGTTGAACATTATATAAAAACTGTTTCCCACTAGTTTAAATATCTTAGCTGCTGATAAACCATCAAATGGTCTTTCCAGCAATTAAAAGAATTTAGACAGAGCTGTTATTGTTTTCAACCCTGTGTTCATGGCGTACATAAATGTATCGAGGAGCTCCTTCTCCTTCTTCAACATCTTGTAAACGCCTTCACCCTTAGATTTATCCGTATCGTCAGCAATACGCATAAATACCTCTTCCTGAAGTGCGTAGAGGCTAGACCAGCTTGCGTCACAACGGAAGGTTGTCATATAGTTGCGATGAAGCTCCATATTTGACTGGAACTTTGAGTATCCCTCTTCCATATTACTCCAATATTTCTATTGGTACTGACTATATCATTAACTTTAACTTATTATGACAAATATTTAAATACAAAACCTTTTTGTGATTTATTTGTACCATTTAATACTTTCCATACAGAAGTTCCGTATTTTTTTTCAGCAGCAGTTGCCGATTCAAATACATAAATTAAATTTCCATTTAAATCATATTGCCCTACTTTTCTTTTTCTTTTCTATGTAGATAAAAAAATATTATCTAATTTTACCAAACTCCAATAAAAACCATTTTTACATACTGATTTTAATTTAATACTTTTATTAATATTTGAAGATTTATATTCTTGTTCTGCTAAAATTTGTTTTTTAAATTCTTTTAAAAATACTCCGGTATTTCCATCATATTGATATATTGTGCGATTTTCAATATATTTTTTTCTAGCTTTTGAATAATTTTTATCATATTCTTCGCAAAAATAAAAATTATTATATAAAATTCCGAATATTCTAGCTTCTTTTAATTTGCATTTACAAATTCCAGTTTCTTCTGAAGCATTTTTTTGGTTTTTGTATTTTGTTATAAAATTACCATTTTTATCATATACATATATTGGTATTTGATGATTTTGACCCAAGCTAAAATCAGAGATATCTAATTTTTCATATTTAACATTTGTCCACAAAAAACCCTTTCCTGTTTGTTTTCTAGAAATTGCATGATCAATTAAGCCGTGGTCACATTGGAGTGAAACTGAAGCGTCTTTTATAGATTCATATTCTTTAATAAAATTCCCGTTTAAATCATATTGATAACATTTTACTTTTTTATAAAAATTATCTGATATGCCACCTGGAATCATGTTATATACATCATTTCTTTTTAAAAATTGCTCATTTACTAGTTCTTCCTCCAACAACGAGGCTTCTTCTAAAGAGTTAAATATTGATAAAACTTTTCTTCTAAAGTTTTTTGGCCCATATTTTTTTACTGCATATTGAAATTTTGTTTTTGGGTGAATATATGTATTTGGTTGTGTATTTAATACTCCACACCCTAAATATCCATCAAATATAAATGGATTTATAGTTTTGTGTATTCCAATATATATTTTATTATTTATTATATTTGTAGTTTCGTATACTATATATTTGTATTCCATTTTTTAAAAGTTATTTACCGTTTCCATTTAATAAAAATGTACGCCATTACGGCTAGTCGATGAACTACGCTATAAAACCGTCCAATAGAACTAATAATATAGAATAGCTGCTGATTGCCTTCGTCTGTACGTTAAGGTTTCCAGCAATTAAGTAAATTTGCTTATTTGCTCACGCAAATAAGGTCCAAAGAAGTACTTTAGACAATTCTGGCTGAGCTACTGACTGGAATGTAGTAGTATCACCAACATTGCAGTATGTCTTGTCGAGAACAGTATCATAATTGTTATCGATAAGACGTACTTGCAATTCCCAATAATTCAATAGACTATATCATTTACTATAGTATTTAAAAATATAATCTCCAAAATATTTATTTCCTTGTTGGATATCAACAATTTTATTTTTTGGAACTTTATATTTAGAACCAAGAATATTTAAATTATAAACTGTTTCTATCAAATTACCATCTTTTGTATAAACTTCAACTTTCTTTTTATATGGCCTTTCTGGTACTTTGTCAACAGTTACAAGTGAAAGATAAAAATCTTTATACCAACCATCATACATATTAAATGTATTAGCCAGCTTTTTCCATGAATGTTGATTAATAACCTTCATTACACTTTTACCTTTATAGGCTCCAAGATATTCTCCAGTATCTTTGTATACGTGAAATATCTGCGATTTATTTTGTCTTCTTGGTTTTGGTTTGAATAAATCATATAATTTATTTGATACATAATATCCGTTTAATTCTCTTTGCGTTTTTATTGCATCAAGAGCTTGTTTTACTGTACATTTAAGGAAATTAGAAAGTTCATTATATTCACTAAATAATTTAATTAATTTCCCTTCCATGTTATATATATAAGTTATATGATTTACAAAATTTTCATTATATTCATCAATATTTATCTTGTCATCAAAAGACCAGAAAGAATCTGCAAATGGAACCTTCAATTCAATAAAACGTTCCATTCTTTCCTGTGGATAATTATAAAAATCACATATATCGATAAAATTCCACTTTCTTTTTAATTTACCAAGTAAATCATATTGATAAACTGTTCTAGTATTTATTTTTTCGAAATTATAATAATCAACATCATTAATTATATTATCTATAATTTTATTTGCTTTTACACACGCTTCTTTAAAAGTATTACAAGTTGCCAGTGTTATTCTTTTGAAGTTTCTAGCTCCATCCATTTTTACAGAAAACTGCAAAGCAGATTTTGGATACATAAAAGAACTAGCTTTTCCTATATTTATACCATCTCCAAGATAACCATCAAATTCAGATGGGTTTTCCGTTTTGTGAACACCTATATAATTTCTATTTGATTTCAAACCAGTTGTTAAAAATACTATATATTTCATTGTAATTCAGTTTTTAAAATTTAATTTAAGATTTTCATCTAGTCGTTGAACGCTATCGTAAACTACGATCACGCTGCTGATTACATCTAAATGCTTTCCAGCAATTTAAAGAATTTATTAAGCGAGACAATTATTAAGATTTTTCATCACGCTTGCGAATAGGATGAGAAACTACAATACACTGCTGACGGCTACCGTCAATACGGAAGATGTCATACTTGTTATAATAATTCTCAACAAAAGCCATTGTGATTTCTGAACCATTTGCACCATCCTGCTCGGGAACATCGGCAAACTCTACATGCTTGATATTGTTCACCTCTGTCTGCCACTCAAAGAGAAGCGAGTCAGAAATCTGGAAGGTATTTGCCTTCTCATCCTTGTAAAAAATATTACGCAAACCATCAGTAAGATAACTCAAAGTGTTATCAGCATACATACGAGCTACAACACCAAGGCGCTTCGGACGAGCGCCGAGGTACTTTGACCAATCTTCATATGTTTTAGTTTGCATTGTGTTAACTCATAATTTTCCATTTTATGAGATCAGACTATATCATTATAATATTCTGCGCTTGTAGTCGTTGAACCTTAATTTTATAAATCATCGGCTGCTGATTGCCCTAGAAAATATGTTAGTTATTGGAGGGTTCCCAGCAGTTCACAGAATTTTAAATGGGCAAACCTTTCACCCATTGTAGGGATTCTTGAAGTAAAACTAGCAACTAACATATTAATTTTATAAATTTAGTTTTGATTAAAATTCATCCAAGTCATCATAAACAGCTGCTCCTTTGGCAGGTGACTTTGGCTGATATACAATATCTGAACTTCTTTTGTTTTGATCTTTCAAACCTTTTTCATATCCATCTTGTCTTGCTGCAGAAATAGCTTTCTGATAATATTCTGTAATATCATTGAGCATATCTTCTCCGTGCAAAGTAAGCCAAGCGGCCTTTACAAGAATCTTTGGATCTGCCAACGCTTTGGCAAAATAATTATTACCAGCAGCATCTGTGCTTGTAATAAAATCATAAATCTCCTGCATATCATCATCTTGTAAATTCAAATCATAACCTGAATATGTGGTAAGATTATTAATCTCGTCAACTACTTGATTTGTAAACTGATTATAACGTTCCTGTGCTTCCTGATCCGCCTGGGTCTGCTGTTGCATCAATGTTTCGTCTTCAATCATTTTATACTGATTTCGTAGTGATTCTATCTGTCTTTTCCATAAATCTTCGTTGCTTTTTGCCTGTTCAAGAGCTTCTTGAGCTTCCTCCTGTGTAGCATCTTGGATTCTACTCATAAAATCTGCCATAAACAAAGAATCGTCATCATACTGATCCACAGAATACTGAGGAGTAGTATTTGTATTCTGATAATCGTCTACAGCTTGTTTCTGTATATAATCAATATACTCTTGAGGAGCCATTCCACTTTGTCGAATCTGATTAATCATAGATAATTCATCTTGATCAAGATCATCATAATTCGAACGTTGAGCAGGACTTGAAGTTCTAATAATATTCAATTTGTCAGAATCCGAAAGATCATCCCAATTGAAATTCTTGATTACCCCATCTTCTTCAAATTGAATTTTTGACTTATCCTCAATACCTCTATCTTTAAGCAACTCAGTTATGAAATCTGAATTACCTTCCTCCTACGAGGGAGGCGTATCTGTTGTTGTGGTTGTGTCGTTTTGCACTTCAGTTGACTCGTCATAAAACTCTTCATCATCCAAAGTTTCTGTACTATCCATTGCCATATTACATAAAACATTAAAAATAATTAAATATTATATCTTATTTCTTTTTCTTTATCTAACCATTCTTGTAAAGATAATAACAGGAATTAATAACTATACATAAATATATTAATAATCCTACAAATATCATTACACTATTACTTTTTATTGTTAATATTAATAAAATAATCCATCCGATTTGTGCTATCTATCCTAAGATTCCGCCTAGTGCTGTCGCTACAATATCTAGAAAATCAAACTTCCCACCATATTGCCAATCTTTAAATTCCATGCCAACAGCACATCTAATTGTAAACAATACAGATAAAAAACAAGCAGTAATATATCCATATCGTAAATGCTCAATCCTATTACTTTCTTTTAACCAATTCATGATATTGTAATAGTTATAGATTCATTTCTTTTATTTGCAGGAATTAAATATTCTTTTACTAGTTTTGCAAAAGTTTCTTTTGATTCAATAACCATTCCTACTTTTTTGTTCTTTCCCACTAATAAACATCCGGCGGAATCGCGCTATGTGTTTCCTGCGTGAATTAAAACTCCTTGATATCCAACAACTTCCATTAATCTTGGTAATTTGCCATTACAAGTCTATTTGTAAAAAGGCTTACTTCCAAATTTCGAACTTACAATATTCATATTTATTTTATAGGTTCCAGTTGGAATTGCAGTTTTTCCTGGTATTTTTATAGATCTTACTTGCTGTTCTGTCATATTCTAATCAAGACCTCTATCCGCGTCTTCAATAGTATCGCAAAAGTATACATTATCAATATATAATTTACCAATAGTGTATTCTTTTTTCTTCGCAATTCTCTTTAAAAATAGTTTCATATTACAAATATAATTAAATTTATTTAATTATCAAAATAAAAGTGACTATCAATTACTAAGAATTAACTTAAATAACTAATAGCCACCTTTTTACAATTAACTATACTAGAAAAGTATAGATACAATAATCCCTAGATAATTTTCAGAGGAAAAATCGCTAATTCCCCTAATCATACAATTTCGCAAAAAGGTGTCTCTGAAATTAATCATAACCTAAAAGTACTTTTCTACCCCCAACCTTACAAGTTCATGGCGTACTGCTTTCTGTTTATATGTATGAATTTTACAGCTGGATTTAAACCTCAACGCTATGTTTCGATATTATTTCAATCGTGCATCTACTACCCCAGTCTGACCCTCCCCTTGATCATTACATCGGAATGAGGGTGGTGAAACTTCTGAACTTTGAAGTTCTGTACTTACAAATTTAATTATTTGTTTTTAAAAAACAAAATATATTTTTTATATAAAATCTTCCCATTCAATTGAAATACCGAGTTTTGCTGAATCTGCAAGAATTCTATTAAATATTAAACCTTTTTCTTTTTCGCATACAGTACTTATAACTTTCATTAAATGCTATTCATCATCTATTCCATTTCCTAATAAAAGATTTCTATAATAATTATATAAATATACTTTATCATATATATTCTTTTCATCACAAACATATCCGTTATTTGAACATATATTTATTAAATCATCTTTTGTATATTGAGTATCAAACTATTGCCTGCATATATATTCACATAATGCTTTATTTAAATGCTAACCATAATATCTCATATAGTTATTAAAATCTCTTGGCTTTATATCGTATTCAGTAAAATCATCCATAATATATAAAATAAAAACGGCGACGATAAATTAATACCGCCGCCTAACTGATTAATAATCATATCTGTTTTTACTTCTACGACGATCTTCTTGTTCGTCATCATAAATATCAGAATATTGGTCAAGTGCTTTAATCATTTTACAAGCAATGGCTTTAATTCTCTTCAGATGTTCAATAGCATCATCGTATGTATCCTCTTTAATTTCAATCATTCCTCTCATAATAAATTAATTTTGTGCATCAGACCTAGAAAGCATCTGTATAATAGTATCCATCTTGGACTTGATCCATCCTATTTCTGATTTCAAATTATTAATATCCTCATCATGTTGAATTTCTTTTGCATATTTAGGACTAAGATCTTTTAACATCTTTTCGCAAGAATCAATTACTTTTTTATGAAAATCAACGTTTTCAACAATACTTTTACTGTTTTGCAATAGCGTCTCCATTTCTGGGATCAATAATTCTTTTGTTTCTGACAAAATAGCATTTTTATAATCTACCACCGATAGTGAAGGCATTATGTTTTTAAATCCCATTTTATCGTTTTCAGTATTAATATTGATATCCATAGTCTGACCATTATAATAATTTGTATTGTACGTTGGATAAGTAGCCGATTCTACAGTTCCTTTTATAAATGTTGGGATATCATCCTTGAATAATATATATACAGGACTCCCCTTTCTAAGTGCCGAAAACATAGTTTAATAATAATTAAGCGGTTGCTGCAGTATACTCAATGAACCGAAGCACTCCATTTGATTTATTTAAATAAGCCAATCTTTCTGTATCTATTTCAATGTCTTTACCAGTAATATTTGATCCTTTACTATCCGTAACTGGGCTTGACCCAGAAACAGTTACTGGTAAAGCCGCGCCTGTTGCAGGTACTTCCTATTTAATTTTTAACAATACAATACATTCGCAAGGAAGTTGATTATATAATGATTCTCTTATTCCATAATCAACGCTTAGTCCTGCATTTAAAGATACTTTATTTGTCTCAACGACATATATTCCGTGTTTATTAATTCTTTTTAATTCATTTTTAAATCCAAACGGTATTATAATAGGCGAGTACCAATATGGGAAAATTCCTTGTATCATACACAACCACAGCCTGAAGCTGTTGTAATATTCGAGGCATTTATCCCGTAGTTTACGGGAATAAAACCGCCCATTGCCGGTGTATACGGTACTTTTGCTACCTCTGGTTGATTACATTCTATCTTTGCAAGACGATTACTCAGATCATTTAAAGCAGCATTTACAGGAATTAAAGAATATGTCTGGCTTTGCTGTATTAAAGCAGTCTGGTGCTCATTGCTAAGAGTAGCCATGAGTGAGTTGTTCTTTTCTCTAAGAGCCTCTATCTTATCATGGAGTGCTTGTGTTGACATTTGATCTAACTTACCAAGAATTGCATTTGTATTTACCTGACCTGCATCGCGAAGCATTAACGCATTTGTATTTGCGGTATTATTCAAGCTATGAGTCTACTGGCATATTGCAAGTTTACTTTCATATCCTTGTGTTGTAATATTATTATTTGTTTTGCAGCAACAATCACAAATCTGTTGAGCGATATTTGTATCACCCTATTGAATTGCATTAATTACTTGTTGTCCTGTCAAACCGAGTTGATTTCCTATTCCAGAAACCTGACCCATAACACCATTTATTGCTGACTGAATCTGACCTACAGAGCAGTTCAGGTTCGTTGCCAGAGAATTAATAGCATTACCATTACCATTAATTGCTTGCATAAGTAAATCACGACCATAATCATTGTTTATTTCATTTGCTAAGCCGCCCTGTCTTCCAAAGCCTCCCCAGCCATTACCTCCCCATCCCATAAGGAAGAAAAGGAAAATAACCCACATAAACCATCCGCCTTCACTACCGAAAGCGCCGTTATTTTTGTTCATTGCAAGAAGAACGTTTGGATCTACACCTCTCTGTTGAAGCAACGGAGCCAATACCGAAGCAAGATTTCCGTTGCTTGATTCTGGAAACATAAAAACTTTACTGTCCATAAAATTTAATAATTTAATTAATAATACATTATTGATAGCTATCTATTACAAATTTAATCATTAAATTATATAAACAGAAAAAGGTGACAACCCAGTTTTGACTAAGTTATCACCTTTTTATTTTCTTTTTATTTTTCGCACTTTTCCTCAACTTCTCTATTTGCTATATTATATGCTTTTGAAGTTTTCTTAAAACAATATCCGAGTTTCAATAAATGCCTTACAGCAGGAACCGACCTTTTCAATAGTTTTGCTATTGTTTCGATGGAAAATCCATGCGCTAAAACCTTTGCAGCAAGAATACATCTTGTCATAACAAGATCAATCCTTCTTGATTTGCTTTTTACATCTTTTAAAGTTATAGTAGTTTTTCCTTCATCGTCTATTTCCATCACACAACAGTCGATCACTATTTTTGTAATTCTATTTAATTCCTGTTGTTTTTTATTCATATATAGTACATTAAAGCACCTAAAAACGACCCTATAATATTATTATAGATGTTTTCTTTGTTTATTAATTCATGTTTTATTATTTTATCTATTAAATATTCTTTTATTATTATTCCTATAAATATAGAAAACATAAATCCGCAATAGCTACTGAATAATCTTCTTCCAGTTATTTCGTCAAACTATAAAGAAAATACAAAAGCCATTAATTCGCTTACCAATATACATAACGGAAAATTATACTGCATATCGGTAAAAAAATTAATTATTCTTTTCATATTGTCTATGAAGCAATTGGAGTTGATGTTACATTATTACTATATACAATAGAATTATTTGCCTCTCCTACTGGTATAAAGCAATCATCCTATCCTGTTGGTTTTCTGTTAAACGTTAAAATTTGTTTTGATCCAATATCAACAGTATACTTCCTAAGTTTTATTGTCCTTGTAATTGGAGTAACAGAAGCCCATTTTTCACCTTTTTCAACAACAACTAATCCTGTCGCAAATTCATCAAATATATAGTCAGATCCGAGAATCATTACTTTCCATTCTGATTTTTTATCCTATCCTAACTCGACATTATTTTTTGAAAGATCCCATTCAAATAAATTATTTTCCGTATAATCTTCAGAACAAGAGTAAAACCAGCAATAATTATATTTTTTAGCCTATTCTTTTGTAAGATTGAATTGCAAGTCGGCCGTTATTTGACCCTAAGAAGTAGGTGCTACATATTGGAAACAAGTTTTTGGCTCAGCATTTGGATCTGAATCTTTTATTTCATTTCCAACAGTACCTTTAATATTTATAAAATTAAAATTACCACCACCAACAGATAGTCCTTCTTCTAATTCGCCTCTATCTCCAATATAACCAATTTTTAAATTAAATATCCAGAAGCTCTTCTTTCTCTATAATTGGCCAGAAGTAATATACTAGATTAATCCCATAGGCCCTAAAACCCATAGAAGATTTCCTTCATCATCGTAATATTCGAATTGAAATTTTTTATCTTTATCATTATTAAGCCCAAAAACAAGATTTGGTTTTTTGCCAGCAGATATTCTATTATTTTCAGAATATGCAGTTAATAATCCACCTTCTATTTTTATTACAGGATCTTTTTCTCCGCCAAGAGTATTAAGAGATTTTGCTGTAAAATCACCAGTTGAAATAATATCATTTACAGTCGCTTTAATAAAGCCAGTAGTATCAATAGAAGCAATTTCAGCTTTATTAATACCAGTGAGTTTAATCTTTTTGTTTTCACTATCATAAGAAAGGCCAAGGGTTGCAGAAAGTTTCTTTTCAGTTAAAGAAAGTACTTTATCATCAGTCTTTACTCCAGTTACTTGTGCCTCTGGAATAACAACATTAGCAGTAAGTCCTGCTTCCGACTGAGCAAGAGTAACATTACCTTGTGTTTCTGCAATCTTCAACGCTACACCATTATCGTCTACAGTAATAGCTCCAACGCCCTTCTTCGGTGCAAACTTTGCTTTAATAAGTTTTACTAAACTTTTTAAACCTTCAAGATCAAGATATTTTTTTCTATCCCACATGATTTGTTTTTTTATGCTGTTACTGTAGGTTCGGTAAAGTAACCCTCGATTGTACTAGGTTCAATAGCAGTCATTTTAGGAATTCCTAAAAGATAAATATCTTCAGGAGTAACTGCTTCAGTTTTTGTTACCCTACCTTTTGCATCAGTCGCAATTTTATATAATCCTTTTGCAACTTCTGCACCAATGTCTTTACTTAATTCATCAAGTTTTGATTTATCTGCAGCGGACATAAGACCTGCAGCATCTGCTGTAGCCTCATCCTTGCCTGCTTTATTTTCAAGACCTGCCTTTGCTTCATCTGCAGTTCTTTGTGCTGCGACTGCTGCTTGATTTGCAGCTGCGGCTGCACCATATGCATCGTCAGCCTTTTTGGCTGCGTTTACTGCTTTTTCGTTTGCTGCGACAACTGCATTGGCGTTAATAGTTATTTTCTAATCAAGAGCATTTGTATCATCTGTAGATGCATAATTAGGATTAACATAAGTTGGATTACCGTTTGCGTCTGCTTGTATAATTTGCCCTTCTGTTCCAGTAATACTAGAAACCTGATTGCCAGCAGCACCAACAAGAAGTTTGCCATCCCAAGATTTTTCATCTCCTCTAGTTACTGCACCGTCGATATTTTTCTGTACAACAAGCCATTGGGCTGCGGTTTCCCCACTCTTTGCAACAGTACAGATAATTGTATCGCCAACTTCACAGGTTTCTCCAGCATATTTCCCAATAGTACCTACAACATATGTATCGCCAACCTTTGGGTTTTCTGGAAGACCGCCTTTAGGGATTCCGCCCTTAAATACAAGAGCCTATGCAAGACCTTCTACTTGTGAATCAACATAACCCTTTACTGTATCATCGATACCAGCAAGTTTTGCTTGAATAGCATCAACTGCTCCTTTAGAAGGAAGACTACTGATATCAACGGTTCCACCATCAGTTGTCCAAACAGTTGTGTTAGATCCTCCCGTGGATTGTCTTAGACCTTCTCCATTTAAAATAACAGTGCCAGGATGTCCAGAATTAAAAGAACTAACTGAGATACCATCTGTTTTCCCTGATTTTGCTTCTATACTAACAATCGTGTTACCATTTGTAACTGTCAATTTATTTACATCTACACCATTCTTCTGGAGCTTTCCGTTACCATCTGTAGTAAGCGCATTCTTGTCACTAAACTCGAGTTTCTTCCAAGGACTTACAGTCCATGTTTTTTTAGAGTCATCCCAAACACCAGTAGCTTTTGTTAGTTGGTAAAGAGTACCAGCAACATTTGTAATAAAATGATCCGGGAAATCAGTTATAGGTGCTTTATTAAGAAGTTCTATACTCTCGAAATAATCACGGGAGAAATTAAATTTCGCCGCTTTAAGATCAAATTGATCAATAATTGTCATTGCCATAAATTAGTTCCTCCTATTAATTATGAAAATTTTAAAGTAAAATTACTAGCTGATGCAGCATCTTTCTAAATCCAACAAGTATAACCAACTCCGTTAATTGTTGTTGTTTTCTTTACAAAAGAATCATTCATGCTAAAGTTATTCTAATCTTTAATTGTATTTATGTCCGTCATATAGCTAGGATACATATAACAAGCGTGTTGATTATTAAGTGTTACAGTTATATTTTCACTTGCTGTTGTTTTAAGCCCACTGCAAGCAGTAAGTCCAGCAAAAGAAGTTGGTGCATCAGCAGAATTTAAAACTCCATAATATCTTTTGTGTACGACATTTATACTTACTGACTTTGTATCTGATTTTGCTCCTTTATCTGCTTTTGCAGTCAAAGTAAATGAAATTGTCTTGTGAGAGCTAATATCAATAGGATCCCAAGTAAGAGTTTTTGTTCCAACTGGAACAGTCTTTGTAGTAGCGCCAGAAGCAACTTTCTATTCTGTAACAGTATGCTTTTCATTTTTATAATTCCAGGTTAATACAGGAGAAATAGGAGTAGTGCTTACTTCAATTACACTAGGCTTATTGGAACTAAAAGAAGAAATACCAAAAGGATATTTATCTGCAACTAAAGCTGCATAATCGCTCAAATCAAACTTTGAACCATCAGTTGCCCAGACAATATTTGATGCGCCATTTTTTGCAGCAACAACACCTTTTGCTTCAGCAATCTTAATACCTTCATTAAAAGTTTGCTGACCTGTTACAGCGTTCTTACCATCAAGCCTAGTAAAAGTTTTTTTAATCTATCCAACTAAAGTCTAAAGACCGTACTCGTCAAGAAATTGTGTATTTGCCATATTATTTATTATTATTTAAAATAATTTTCAATATCTGAATCACTTATTTTATCTATAAGAATATCATTCAGTTTCAAACCATTTTGAGAAACCGAAAGATTTGTATTGGAAGTATCATCAATTTTAATATTCATTTTACTTCCATTTATCTCAAGACCGTCTCCAGCAGAAATTCCAGAAGATGGAAGAATTTCTTTTACAAGAGTATATTGACCATTCTCGTAAACCGATTGACAGAGATAATTTAATTCTCCTCGTGTGCCAATATTTATTTCACCATTTTCATTAACTGAAGCATCTTCTCGTCCGATCTTTACTTGGAATATATTTGAAGCCTTTATAGAGCCGTTAAAAGTATTTTCGCCCATTTTAATATTATAAACTAATTTCTTAGTTTCACCATCCCAGACTTCCTCTATCACTCCATTGTTTATATAATTAATACGGTTTTCAAGATCATCAATAGTTTTCTATTGTTCTTGATAAACATTTTCTATAGCTATTATCTTATTATTTAAATCTTCAAGATTACCAACTTCTGAAGATCCTACACGCTACCAACTGCCTTTTAATTTAAGCCAGATGCTTCCGGATTCTTTAACCCAGAGATGAAAATCCGTTGGAGGAGGAGTTTGGTCGTCGCTCCTCCATACCGAAATATTTTTATTAAGTGGTGCCATATTATTTTAATAATCTTGTATTTTACAAAATATTAAATCCTTTCATAATCAAGAAATATTTACAATTGCACTTCCCCAATTATTTTCTATACTGTTAAATATATTATAGACAATAGAGTTGTATTCTATAGTTCCTGTATTTGCAAACTCCCACTAACTGCCGTTTACAGTAAAAATAGGATTTCCATATGACTACGGAATAAAGAACCATAATTTCTCTTGGTCGTCTGACTATATAGTAACAGTACATTGTCTGGATGGCAGTACAACTTTTTCAAGAGAGCCGATGTCTAGTTGTTCGTTACTTGAACCATAGTAAATACCAGGACAAAAAGTAATTGACTCAGTGTCTTCTGCAGTTTCCTTTCCATCGCTTCCTACAATTTTAAAAGTGCTGTTCTATATATTAGCTCCATTAATTGTAATACTTCTTACAGATTTGTCTAAATCAAGTCCACCGGAATATTCGGAACTATATAAAGTTTGACTATCAATTTCCTTGTTATATTTCCAGCTAACTACGACATTCTATATAGTATCACCAATTTCTGCAATATTTGGAGTAATATTTATTGAAACAGTAAGTCTATTGCGTAAAAGGTAATCAATTACCTATCTGAGTGTTTTTAATTCAGGATAATCGCGATTATAATATATAATATTATCAATATTTGTTGGATTATTTCCAATTTTTTCTTTTTTCAGATAATCATTGAATCTATTATAAACAAATTCCAATTCATTGAAAACGCCCAGATTTTTCAATGCTTGTTGCTTTTCGCTTTTTGTATAAAACTCAGAAAGGAAATTTTTCTTTTTAAGTACTTGATCATAACAAGGATTGTTTCGTTCTTTCGATAAAAGAACACCTTCTTGTTCTGAAATTCCAAATATATTATTTTCCATACATTTTTACCTAAAAAGTTTCAGTATCTTTATCCAAATATGTTATTGCATATTTATCAGAAAAGTCATCAATTCTCTTATAATTGAATCCATTAGTTTCATGTCCGACATTTGCGTTGTTTAAAACTCCAATACAGTTATATACAGTATCCTTAAATATATTCTTAAATGTGCCATAACCAAATCGGCTATTTATACAACCTCCAGCGAAAACATTGTCGTGGCAGTCAGATTCTATTGATGTATTTTCCGTGTCATTCAAGAAGGTATTTCTAATTGCACCTTTTCCAAGTCTGTTGTTTTTCCACCCATGTTCAGAACCATCGAGCCCATCATTGTCAAAAGTATAAAAATATGTATCTTTTGTATATGTTTTTGGAAAATCCTTCAATTCATCCAATGTCTTCTTGAATTTAATATTCTTAAAATCATAAAAGGCTTCGTTGTTATTTTGGTCTTTAAGATACGTTATTGTACCTTTATTATATTCTCCTGTAGCTACTTCACTCCTTGCAATGTCATATTCTACAGTCCATTTGCTACAATTGTTATTTGAATCTTCTGGACAAAAGATTCCTACTCTAGGATCAAAAGTGGACTTACTTGTCGGGTGGAGGAACAACCAATATGTCTTGCCTTTCATAACACCGTCACTTCCATCGGAGTAAATAGTTTGGAAATCCTAAATTACATATACATGACCAACTTTAAGTTCTTCAGATTCTTTTAATTGAAGTACTGTGTCATAAGTCAATAGGTGTACGATAGGATCATACTCAGAGAATTCTCCAGATGTAGTAATTCCTAGATTCTTTTTAATTATAGCTTTTTCTTCATCGGAGAAATCTGAAAAATATTCATCTCTCTTGATGTAATTCTCCAAATCCTTTAGACATACGTGCCTAAACTGATTATTACATGCCATAATTTATAAAATATTCGTAAATTATTTCCGGTTTATCTATATTACTCCATACACCAAGAAAATTAATCTCGTTGAGTATATAACTAAAATCATCTTTATATCCTTTGTTCATTCTTTTTACAACATGAACATAATCTTTTATGATTTTCTTTTTAAGATTATTTACAGCAACCGCATCCGTTTGCTGACATTGTGCGCACATTTGATCCATTGCAAAATCCTCCACAATAATTAACTTCTTCAAGAATCCTTTCTGCTTCTCCAAAATTACAAAATTCTATATGGTATTTTAAAACGTTAATAGTCATCCAAAGAAAATCTCTTTTATATGTATTTTCATCAAAATTATCAGATTTTTTACATCTGATACTTATATCATTAAACAAGGATTTACAAATTTTAACATAACAATTATAAAGTTGATAAATCATAAATTGATCTATATCAACTCTTGATATTGTTGTGTTTTCAGTATTTATATTTGCAATTACGCCAGAATCGACGGTTTTAATTTTCCCATCACAATATGTAAAGATTTGAGTTCCATCCGTAAAATAAACCTCAAAACCTTTTGTAATTAAATTGTCTTCTCTTTGCATTTCTTTTTCAAACCATTCGCAAGTTGGAAGAATACAATGATAAATTGTATAATGTCCATCCTATCCAAGAGAATAATACTATTCATCAAGAAATGAAGAATGATCTGTAAATAAAGTTGCAACGATTTCTTGGCTATCTACCTTGTTCCTTTGTATTATATTAATAGTACAAGTTTCGCTATATTTAAATCTATTCTATTCGTAATACTATTCAGTATCAACTTCCTATTCTTCTATATACTCATAAGAATCCTAGGTCAGATCAGTTATAACGATACGATTTGTACCTATATTACATATTTTATATTTTGGTGTCATTCAAGTTGTTTTATTTGATCGTTATATGGATTACCATCAGATATCTATTTAAGTTCAATCTCAGTCCTTCTCTTTGCTTCTTCGGCCATATCGGTTTTATATGTTCTATCAGTCTAAGCCTTGAACTATTCTATCTGATATTTGAGTTCCATTTCTTTCTGATCCATCTAAAGTTTTGTCTGATTGAGTTTCTGAACTTGCTATTGAAATTGTTGTAGCTATTTTCCAGCTTCTTTTAATTGCTATTGTAATTGCTCATTTTGCTGCTATAATTGTATAATTGTAGAGCCTTCTTCCTTTTGCTTTTGCATTGCTTTCTAAATCTTATATTTAAGATCTGGAAGACTTTTGCTTGTAAGAGCTTCAACTATAATATCTGGAGGAAGTCCACCAGATTTAACAAATTCAGGTATAACTGCACGAACCTATTCCAAATCTTTTATAATATCCGCACTTGTGATAATACGAACATCAAAATCGGTAAGAGTAAAATATTCTGGTAAAGCAGTAAAGACTCTTTGATATTTATCTCCTAATACTATACTTCCCGTAAGACCGTTTTTCCAAACTATTTTTGCCTAGTTGAGACAGTCTAGAAGAAGCTCATTTACTATAAGATCCATTTGATGATAATACTACTTTGTCTATATAAAAGAATTCCGAACACCAACTTTTACATTGGTTACAGCATCCTTCTATTGTATTCCATTTAATCTTTCTCTAAACACACCAGTAATTGATGATACAGTTGCTTCTATAGACTCTATTGCAATCTATATAGCCTATACTGATTGTGCTTTTACAGTATTATCAAAACCATTAAAAATAGTATTCAAAGGAGCTGCTCCCTGAGCAAGTCGTCCTTCTTGTGATGAATCGAGCAAACCAAGACCTTGCTTTTTAAGAGACATCCAATTTTTTACTCTTTCAGGTAAATCGACACCAAGCTATGCCGGTATAAGTGTCATGTCTATCCAGTCACCAATAGTACCACTGCTAGCTATTAAATTGTCACGATAGAATATCAAGAGATCATACTAGTCCTAAAGTGATGCACAAGTTAAAACCATTGAATATGGATTCTGTCCTCTATTGAGAAAATATAATCCGTTTACAGATAATCCGCATTGACTCGGATTTGATCTACTTCTAATAACTTTGCTATCTTTTCCTGTAAGTATATAAATCTCTTCTCCTATTCGTATCGTTGTATATCTTTGCATCACGAAATTTTTATCTGTCTCAAGCCACTCTACTTCATAAACTGGAATAAGTTCACTATGCATATTATATCCTTGTGATGGATAACCAGGAGTAACTTCAACGCCAGCTTTTAAACCGTCTGTTACAGGAACTCCTTCTTTGTTTACTCCCATATGGACATAATACCATGCATTTTCATAGATAGAGCCCCACTTTTCATCAAGAACTTTTCTATCATTTTCGGTCATCCGTTTACCGTAAACGTTGAGAATCTGCTGTTTTGACATCCAACTCCTAACCACAACTCTATATGAGTTTTTGACATACGGCGATTCAATGTTTCTATCGATAAAAGTATTTAACGGATTAAGAACCTGTATTTTAATATTGTTGTTATCAACTGTGGGCTTTACTCTATAAAACGCATAGCCAGTGACAAGCAGATCAAACAGCATATCACGTAATGCAGTAATTAGATCTGTATCTCTAGACTACTATATATATTCTAAAACATTCTACGCAGCTATTTCATACTATGAAATAAAATTTTTATTCAAATCTTCAATCAGCTATTTTAACTACTACTCTATAAGTCCGTCGTTCTATTGTTTTCCAGCAGCTTGGCTTACAAGAGAATTCTTCATTTTCTATAAAAGAAACTATCTTGATTGTCTTGCTATTTCAAGTTGCTTGTCTCGATATATATGCGAAATAGTATCTTCATCCTTGCACTATATTTTTGGAATAATAGGCATTTCTAGGTACTCTCCGATTAATGCATCAACATGCTTTTTTATCAATGGGGTAAACCGAAGTGTTGTAGGTACATTCGCACCATAGACTTCTTCCAAATATCTAAACTAATCAGCATCACGCACTCCATTATAATAGTTATACGCTTTCTGTAAGTCATATTTGGCGTAGACCAATTCAGTAATAGCCTTATTAGTCTTTTCAATAAGTTCGTCTTTCGTCATGGCAGCCACATGCTGTATTTCTTTCCTAGCATTCTGTAGGTTCTCGTAAATTTACAGAACCATAAAACACCAGATTAAATCTCCTATCTTTTATTTCTTGTCGTAAAAATTCCAAAAACTTTCGACCTTCCAATTCTGCATAAATAGTTATTGGTTGATCAGGAGTATTCATTCCAAGTTTAATACAATATCCAACTGGTAATTTCTATATGGATATTTTACCAGTGTATTCCTTGTGATAAATATCCATTATAGTATCTCGGATCACTTGTTCTAATTCTTCCAGGGTCTTCATATGTGTTTCCAAAATTATTATTCCACCTTATATTATTGTTATTATTCTAATCCGGAATCTCACCATATCGTCTCCTTCCGAATTCATCTGTATAATATCCTATCCTTCTCCAAGTCTTGGTCAAATCTTCAACTTTATATGGAACTACTCCCTAAAGTTCTTCATCTGCCAACTCCGCCATTGCCATTGCAGCGATAATATCGAATTTTCTTTTATTTTCATTCGTATATCTGTTGACTTCATCCAGCATATCTTCAAACCATATATTATGACAATAGTCTTCTATATAATCTCTGATCAAATCTGTTTGATGATCAATAATTGCTGGAGTAGCAGGAGTTCCATACTATTTATTTGTGTTTCTAGCTGTTTCTGCTAAAGTCGCACGAGGTCTTCTCATGAATCTTGATATTAATCCTCTGCTTTTTGCATATGGAATAATACCCTATCTTGTAGCCTCTATGTTTATTGTAGCATTATAATATTCTGCTAGTTTCATTGCTATCTTATATGCCTCACGAATATCGTTTGGCCTATCCTTATATATTGCAACGTACTATGGTTCTTGTAAACCATATGCGCGTTTTTTTACAACTAAACAAAAATCGGAAGCATCCTTTGTATATTCAGAAGTTTGTAATTTTCCAATATCAATTCCGTCAATTCCTATAACATATAGATTTCTTATAGGCTCATTTGGAGGATTCCAAATTACTTTTCCTTCTTCATCTTTTTTCTATGGTAATAACCATATGGGATCTTCCAATATTCTTATTTTTCCAGTTGGACTATCTATCCAATGAAATCCTGTAATATTCTATTCGAGATGCTCGCCATTTTTATACGTATATTCTAACCATCCTGTTTTTATTGGAGGACATTCTTTTAAAGCTCTTATTCTTGTTAATTGTTCAACAATATTTCCTTTATTGAATTTATTGTCTCCTTCCATATTAAATGCCTCTTCAGCAGTCCAACAACGCTCGGCACATTTTTCCACATATTTAGTAGGTAATGCCGCAAGAGCATCTCTTTCTACTTGTAAGACCTTTTTGAATTCAGCTTCATTACAAACGCCTCTTTTATCCATATAAACCGGATTTAAAGACTATACATAATATGGCATAAAGAAACCTGTTTCAACGAATTCTTTTGTTTCTGTATAATTATGACGATATGGTAATATTTTAAATGCTCTTGGCTCATAATAAATTGTGCGAAGTCCTTCAAGAGCTGGGCCACGGTCTCCCAAATTGTTATCATATAGCTTTTTATCTATATTTCTATAACTTTTTATTTGTTATAGTTCGGCATATATTTTCACCTACAATAGGTGTCGAGTACTCTTGGAAAGATTATATTTATTCACTTTCTATGCTCTACAATGTTTTTGAGCCTTTCGCAATCTCAAAACTTATCTCGGTATCAACATTACAGTTTTTACCGATTTTACTCGATTTTCTCAAAGAAGATTCCTCTTCTAAGCGGCAGAAATATAAATATTTATTATATTTTCTAGTTAAATAAATAGTAGCGTTTTCATATAAAAGCCTTGCGATAACCCTAGAAGGATAATCTGAAAATGATAATTCAAATGCTTTATTTAACCATCCTTTACTTGTCTTGTTACGAATACTTCCATTAAAATTTTTAAAAATATCATTTATAGAACTTACAAACTTTTTTGTTCCGACTAACGAAATTGTTGTTCTTGTTTTTCCGTTTTTATTTTTATAAATACATAGACATCCATCACCATCAATATATCCTCTAATAAAATGTAATAAAAAATATTTATTATTTTTAAATAAAGATATATTTGGAAATTTTAAAATTAAAGTTTTTCTAGGAATGCAACCTAAATTATATAGTGTATTCCAAATGTGCTTATTTCTTACAGATAAATGATAAAAATAATTTCCATCACAAATACCAGTTCTAATTTCTGTCGATAAATTTAAAAACTATTTGAATTTTTCCAAATGTTCTATATCTTTTATTGATAATCTGACTTCTAATCTATTTCCAGTATGCGAAATATTTCCATCAGCATATAAAAATCCTAACCAATAAAATTGTTCCTCTGAATCCATCGAATCAAAAGCACACTAATTTAATCTAGGTATATTCTAATAATTTATTATTTTAATATTTTTACTTTTTAAATAGGATGAAATATCCTATCTTTTTATTCCGTATTTTTCACCAAGTTTTGTTAAGCTCCGATTTGACTCAGGAGTTTGCAAGTATTCGTTTGCTGCTATTTTAATTAATTTATTTTTCATTTCTCTTGTTTTATTACTACAATTCATAATACAATTACTTTGATTTAATATTTATATTTTATAACTGTCTACCGGTGCCGCCAAACAACATAATGCCTCTAGGAACTCCCTGAACTTCAACAAGTTCCTAGCCTTGTATAATTGCTGTTGTAAGTCCAACCCAACTTCCGCATTCGTCATATATTAACAGATCAACACGATCTCCTCGAATATTTCCAGGATCTTTTCCTATAACTCCAGTAACAGATGACTAGAAACCATCTGCTACTTTCTGTCCATTAATATTTCTGTAAAATCCAGATCTTTTACAAAGAGCAGAATCTTCTATTTGACGCAACCTAAACATACCACCATCAGTTTTACTATCTAAAAACATTAAAGAATGGGTAAATTTTTTATAAGTACGTTTAAGTTTTAATTCGTCATAACAAGTAATCAAAGTTTCGCTCTATCGAATATTAATAAACATATTTGTTGCTATTGATGCATTTATCTCTGAAAATCCTACTGATCTTGCTTTCATAAGAGCGGCATGCAAATGCAATCTTTTAGCCATTTCAAAATAATGAAAAAATGCATACTGTGATGCAAAAAATATTGGGAAATCATCACGAGTTCCCGAACCTGACTTTTGACCTACCGTAACAACAGGAAGAGTATAATAATTTAAAAAGAAGTAATTATCTCCAGTAATAGTATAACCATGAGAAGTATATCCTTCTTTACATCTTCTGTTCTCTTCCTGCCAAAAATCATTGTAAGGCTTTGATTTAAATCTGTAAGAGCAGTAATGCCCAGTTCGTTTATAGGTATCTCTTGCCTCTGTAAACCATTCTGGCTTAAAATCCAGTCCCTTTGTTTGAGTGATTGGTCTATATCCAGTAAGCTCGTAAGATAGATTGGGATCAAAAAAATCTATCTTCTAGTCTTTCGTAACATCCCATTTAATCTTTCCCATAATTACATAGGTTCAAAGCCTTCTATAGCACCTGCTCTAATTGTTGATTTCTCAGCCATATCTTTCTTTACTCGTTTTTCAAGATCAACGAGTTCATCAAGCATCTTTCCAAGATTGGAAATTTCCTTCATAATATCACCAGCTTTATAAACCGGTTTGTTTGTCGTTTCATCTCTTTCCAATGGATCGACAGTCTTGAAATATTCAATAAATTTATTTGTCATTTCTTGAGCAGCAGAAAGTAATCTTACAGACAATCTGGATTCTTGTATTTGTCTAAACTTTCTACATGCCGCTCTAAAAGTAGGATCGTCAAATTCCTATTGTGTCATATGCGCATCTTTCAGCGCTTCCGTATGACGCTCGGATTCATCATATTCACTATATACACTTTTCCACGACAGTGCTAACCAAATATATGTAAACTCCCTAAATGCTCTTAATCCAAATTTTCCTTTTGGATCTTCTTTGCATTTATTTCTCTTTTCATCAAGAAGTTGTTTAAACTCGTCAACCAAAAGTATTTCTGGAGTGTTTAATTCTATTTGATTTGTAGAACTGTTATACAAAAATATATCATTTACCATTATTCATTTATTTATTCAAACTATTACTTCTTTGTTTTTTTATATGATCCAGGTTTTGTAGCCTGTATTTATTGATCGTTGTATCTATTAGCATATAAGGAATCTATAGTAGCTTTATCTTTTACATAAGTCACTTTCTTTTTTCCCTTTATTACTATATACTACAAACGGAGTCTTATTAGTCTTTGTTAGTTTAGAAGTTTTTAAACCTTCCACTCTTACTTTTTCTTCATCTTATTTCCACACTTATCAAAAGGAACGAATCCTCCATTTTCACATTTCTTTTTCTTTATTTTATTTCCACACTTATTAAAAGAAATGAACCCTCCGTTTTCACATTTCTTTTTCTTTATTTTTGCTCCACACTTATCTATGTTAACTGTTCCTCCAACTTCGCATTTCTTTTTCTTCATTTTTCGACCGCACTTAAATTGTTCTACTGGATCCTGTTCCTTATCACCATTCTTTTGCTTGGCAACACATTTCTTGCAGATATTTCCGCCTTCTTTAAAATATTGCATTTCAGTGCCTTCAGGACATTGGCCATTTAAGCCTTTAATATAATTTAACTTTGCACCAAACTTTGCCTTTTGAGCTTGTTGCTGTTGCATTTCTTGCATAAACTGTTGATATGCTTGCTGAAGTCCTTCTTGGCCCATTTCCTATACAGCCTGTTTAAGCTGACTTTCATCTTGTACTCCCAGTTTTTGGGCCAGCCACTATATAAAAGCCTATTGTAATTCTTGTTCGTTCATAATTTCAAATTAAAATTAAATCCTTTGTTGACCATACGGCCTCCTATAATCTACCTTCATTTGTAAACCATCTACAACGAATTCCCTTTAGCTTACCTCGATTATCATGGCTAAATACATTTGTTTCTTTTCTAATAACCATCATAATAGGTGAATTCGGAATATTCTACTTGAGTTTAACAATTTGTCCTGGTAGAAAATATGTCTTATCTTCTTCCATAATTATTTACAATTTTCAAATCGCTCTGTCAGCTTTTCATTAACAATAGAAATTACCTGATGTTCATCAAGGCTATAAAATCCTTGTTTGAAGAAAGGAACTGGCACAGCTGTGTCTTTTCTATAAAATATTACATCTCCTGGCTTAATATATTTACATTCTGGGCCTACTTCCTGAACACAGCCTGTACGAATAAACTGATCCATTTCTTCATGTTTTCCTGTAATTGGATTCTTATCAATATGCGGATTATATCCACCTGTATCAATAATAATATTACCTTCTGTAACAAGTTTCTGAAATGGATTGCTTTTAAATGGAGTGAAAATAATTCTTGAAAAAAGAGGCTTAATTTCCGCAGTATTAATATCATACTCAATAGCGTCTTGGCTCTTTTTCATTTCTTCATGACTTTTGTCCATTTGTTCTTGAAACTTTTCTAATTGTTCATTCATTTTTGCTGCTTTCTCTTTTTCAACAAGTACATCAATAGAGTTCTCCCTCATATTAACCATATTGAAATTTGAGTCAGTACCCAAAGCTGCTACTGCCAGCTTCTCATCGTTTGTCATTTCATTTCTAAATTTTGCCATAATTCATTAATCATTAAAATATTATTACCATTTGCCCGCTACACATACCGCATGTGGAACTCTTGTCTTGGACTACATTCTACAATTGCATCCACGGAAAAATCCCTATTTTGGTTCTGTACTTACCTCATTGGTTTCTGGATTTAACCACAACTTACTATTACAGATTCCGCCGAGAACGTTTTTAAAAATCGGGCATTTTCTACATATCTTCATTCTACTTTTACTCAATTCATTATTAATATTGAGCAATTCATTCGCATGTCCATTAATTATGTCTAAAATCTACATCTTTATATATTTTAAAAAATAAAATAGGAATTGAATATTATTTTAAAACTCGGTGACTTCCGATTAAAAATAATAATCCGTGTTAGTCCTAAAAACATATCATTAATATTCAATCCTCTTGCGTTTTTCCCTGTTCTTTTCTAAGATAAGTTGTTTTTTGTAATGCGCCAACATTTTCTCTACTTCATTTTTTAAATATTCACAATGATATAATCTATTATTTCCTTGATGATCATAATGATTTAAAATCAAATCGTCAATAATAAAATCAGGATTTATTTTTTGTAACATCCAAGCATAAGTAGAAAGCTGCATCGTATAGTGCCAGAAATTTGTATCATCAAGTTTATTTAATGGATATTTCATTTTGACAGTTGATTTCGTTACAGAATTGTAAAACCCTTGAGTATCAATGCGTTCATTAGTCTTATGGTCAACAATTGTAATATGATTACCTTTTTTAATAATCAAATCAACCTGTCCTGCCAATAATAAAATACCATCATCAGACTCTCTATAAATTAAATATTCTGGATATAACCCATATTCCAAATCTAAATCTGTATAATTTTTTTTACATACAAATTTACCTCCTTTTACAAATTTTTCCAATTCTTTATTATTTGGATTTATATAAAAGGAGTTTTCTATATCGGCGTGTATTTTCGTTCCTCGTTTACAAGCCTCTTCATTCTTTTGTTTCCATTCATTCAATATATCTTTTCTAACTTTTTCAAATTCATTTTCTGATATACCGTAGGTCTTTAATATTTCTTTATTCCACTTCTTTTTTAAAAGTAGGTTTTTCTTTTCCATCCGAAAGGCATCGGGAGAGATTTTCTGAAGCGTTTTGTAACTCGACCAAAAAGATTCATTAAATGGCTGCCCATACCTTTCAATTAATGTAGTTACGCTGATATATTTTTTTGACTCATCCGTTATATCCCAATATTTATGATTTAAATCATTAAAAGCTACGTTTCCGTTGCGTTTATCAATTTCCATACACTATATTATCACATTATCATTTCAACAAACTATCTCTCCACATCTTATATCTATAATTATAATCTATACCCAGTAAGGCTGCTACAAACGTACTTGTTTCTCCAAATGCAACCAATACCGAACTATCAATAACCCCCTATGGAGGCACGATAAAACCTGCTATCAAAAGACCACTTCCTATTACTGTAAGAAAAGCAGCTATTAGCAGTCGTAAATTTAATTTCTTTTCATTTGTCATATCGTATAAAAACCACGGTATTTAGAAAATTAAATTTTGTTTATACAAATTTAATTATTAAATTTAAATAATCAAAATAATTTTATAAAAATTACAAATTAAAGCATGAATAATAGAAATAGTATATTATATGGATTGTACACAATGGGAGCAAAATATGTGTATATGTGGTATAAAGAAAAAAGCTCAGAAGAATATAATGAATGGTTTGAAAAATTTGATTTTCCAAAGCAATTGGATATTTTATCTGAATTATATCCAATATGGTTGGATGTTGTATATAAAAATTTTATAAAAAAACAGATGATTTAATATTATATAATTTGTATATCAATGGTCTTGATTTTATAAAAAATACAAATATTAAAAAAATTGATTTTAAAAAATGGTTTTTTGAAGTTGTTACAAAAATACCAGATGAAAATTTAAAACTTTTACAAAATGATTATTATAATAATATAACAAAAATATGATGTATTTAAAAGAAGGAAATAAAATCCACATTAAAAAGAAGAATAGAGGAAAATTTACAGCTAGTGCAAAACGAGCTGGAATGGGCGTATAGGAATATGCACAAAAAGTGTTAAACGACCCTAATGCCACTCCTCTACAAAAACGAAGAGCCAATTTTGCTAGAAATGCAAAACGTTGGCATCCAGCACAGAAGGGCAAAAAAGGATTAAAAGTTCCAAAGATTAATGTATGGTATTCTTTTGCCAAGAAGATAAATGGAGATGCATATACTGCATAGAAAGCTGAAAATATGTATAATCTACTTATATCAAAATATGGTATGACTCCAACATAGGCCATTTCTGTAGTAGGTATTGCAGGATTTGAAACAGGTGGAACATATAATCCAAAGATAGGAACAGCATATAAAGGGTTATTGTAGTGGGATAAAAGGAGATTCCCAGGGTCTGATTATGATACTCAATTGGATTATATAAATAATTCTTCAAAAAGTAAAACCCATTGGACTCCTGGAAATAGTTATTCTGTTTTTAATAATCCAGATTCTACTTTAATAGATGCTGTAAATGCTTTTGAAAGAGGTTATGTACGATCTGCACGAGGCAACCGTAGGGCAGCAGCAATAGATAACATATTTAGAGATTTTGTAAACGAATAGAATACTCTTAATAAAATAAAATTTAAACCAGATGGATATTGATCAATTTTTTTCTACTTATGAATCTGCTGATCCTCCATATATTACATAGGATTACTAGCAGAATAAAATGCTTGATATGGAATTAAAAAAACCTGAAAGCAGTTCAAAAATAATAGATTTACTAGATTTATCATATCAAGATAAAGAATAGATAAAAGAAGGCATGCCAGTCGAAAAACCTGGAAGATTTGCAAGCGTATTTAATTCTTCATATAACCCTACTTTCTATAGTGGATTATCAAAAGGTTCAGCAAGTCTTGAGCAAGCCCTTGATAAATAGAATATTACAGGAATGAAAAGAAATTGCTTGATAAAATTGGCAAAGGTAGAATCTGGTATGAATCAATTTGCTCAATCGCGTAATTCATCTGCATCTGGAATGTTCTAGATGATAGATAGTACAAGAAAAGAAGTGAGTTCTGTAAGTAAAAAAGAATTTATGAATAACTTGGATGAATAGGTAAGAGCAGCATCTAGATTATATGATAAAAATCTTGCATATCTATAGAATAATGGTCTGCTTCAAAAAGCATAGCAAAAGGGATTATCTACAGATGAAGCAATTGCTCTTACTTGGCTTCATCCTACATGGACTAAAAACTGGCTAAATGGAGGTGGTACTGGCGGATCCGATGCAAATGGAACCGGAATATTACAATATCTTAAAATGTATAGAAATAAATAATGGAAAAATAGAAAAAAATATTTAAGGATAAAAGTAGATATTTTGTTGAACAAAATGGAGAAAGAATATATGTAAAGCCTATTGATTAGAAAGGACAGGACGAATCAAAGTGGACTTTTACAGATGGAACAAATACTTATACTCCATCTCAAGTACAAGAGAGACAACCAAAATATTCAAGTGCATATGATCCATATGCTCTTACAGATCTTCTTGATTGGACTGCAGAAAACATAATTAGTATTCCAATAAAACTTGCTGCAAAAACAGAAACAGGTCAAAAGGTTCTTCCATATGTCGGCAAAGCGCTGTCTATAGTATAGCCAAGTAAATGGGTTGGAACACTTTCTGGGAAAGGAGCTCCTTGGAGTGAATCAAATACAGGATTTGGTGATGATAAGCATGGTTAGGCTATGAACACAGAGGTTGACTGGTTTTTCTCTCCGTTCTTAGCAAAAGGAGTTGGCGTTGCTGCAAAAGGTGTTGCTTCAAAAAGCAGTAATTTGTTAAATAATTATTTGGACCTATAGACCTTAAAGCGCTTTAATTCTAGGTATGAATATAATCTTATCAAACCTAAAACTTCTATCATATTCAATAATGATAAACTTGATAAACTTTTCTAGCATACTGTTAATGTTCATAATACTTTTGTAAGAGGAGTAGACCCGTTCGAAGCGATAAAATTCGGTAGATTCCCCAAAGGGAGTAATCCAGAAGAGGTGGCACGATATTCTCTTACACATATTCCAAAACCAACCGCAAGCAATGATGCTGGTTTATTACCTGGCGAAAACGCATTATATACTTCTAATAGCATAAGTCTAGCATAGAGATATACTAATGGAAATGGGTATATTGGAATTTTAAGGAGACCTATAAAACATGGATTTTCAACTCGTAGAGAATTTTTATTATAGAATGATTTTAGATTTAATCCTATTCCAGGAAATAGATTGAGTATAACCACTGATTATCCTAAAGATTTTTTAAGATGGACTAAAAGGATGCAAACTTTAACTAGCACCAATCCAAGGAGGTTTTTAGATAGAGTTCCAAAGTATGAATTAACTCCAGAGAACCAGTTTTAGGTTAGAGCAAATGCCGGTGCATTTCCTATAAAACAATTTAATATGACAGATAATCATTTTAGACATTATTTGTTTGTAGGAAATGAAGGCGACACCCCATTATAGCTAATTAAAATGTATCCTGTAAAAACTTCTAAAAAAATAAGTGATTATGATTTTTCTTCAGTCGGATTGTCTCATAAAAAATAATTAAAAACCAAAGAAATTTTATAATTGATATATTTTTATTAATAAAAAAATATGAAAATAATATACAATAAAATAATACCGTTTAAAGGATTTCTTGCCATTAACCTATTTGGCTTTTTATTTGCAAGAAAGAAATTGACAGAAGTTGATATAAATCATGAAAAGATACATACAGAGCAAATGAAAGAATTATTATACGTACCTTTTTATATATTATATATATTAGAATATATTATAAGATGGTGTATTCCGTTCTTTAAAATGTCATTACCAGATTCACATAAAATATATAGATCAATTTCATTTGAATAGGAAGCATATAAATACGAAATGAATCTTGAATATTTAAAAAATAGAAAGAGATATAACTGGATTAAATATATAAATAAATTAGGATATGTAAAAAGAAGATATTAAAATAGTATGAAAGATTTTTTAATTAAATTAATAACAGCTCATACTGGAATATCTAGTAAACGAGTATGCGGTATAATTGGTTGGCTTACTTGTTTGATTATAACAATATATTGTACTATAATGAACAAACAAGCTCCAGAAGTAACAGGTGTAATACTTTTATGCTGTATGGGTTTGCTAGGTATAGATAGTGTGATAAATATTTGGAAAAACAAATAATATGAAATTTTAGAATGGAGAATCATTAACTAAACAAGATATAAAAAATATAAAAGGATTTAATCTTACAGAAACATCCGATCCTATAAAAATGTGGGATATAGTTAAAGGTAGTTCTGAAGTAAATAACTTTTTTTAACTCTTATATCAACTCGTCTGGATTTAAGTGAATTATAAACAACCAAAAAACTTGGTGGGAAAAAAGACATCCATATAGAAAATGGATTAAGAATCCTCCTGTTGCCCGTACTATTCAATATTATAAAGCTGCAGAACGATATACTCCTAATTATTATATTGCTAAATTATTGCCAATAGAATTATCTGTAACTAAAACAAGATACGACTAGCCTAATAGACCTGTATTAAATTATAAAGATATTCTTGTTGGACAATATGGGAATGAATTTCCATTTGATTTTACTGCAATGCATGAATATTCTCACGGAAAAGAGCCATATGGATTTTTGGGTTGGTGGTCGGATGAAGTGTAGAAAGAAGCATTAGATCAAAATAAAAATACAAAACCAGGGCATGATAGTAAAGACGAAGAGAAACTTGCAGATATTCAAGGACTAAAATATTTATTATATAAAGAAGGAATTTATGATGTACGTAAAAATAAAGATATTACAATTCCTAAAATATAGAAATTGAGAAATAAATATCCAAAATTAAGACCATTTAAACAAATGAATAACAAGTAATTACAGTTTCAATTAAATCATATTGCAATGAATCAAAGTAATCAAAATATAAATATGGTATAATGAAAAAACAGAAAACAATATTTAAGGATAAAGATGGGTATTTCATAGAATAGAATGGAAATAGAATATATGTAAAACCCGTTGATTCAAAAGTAAAGGATGAATCAAAATGGATTTTTACAGACGGTGTAAATACTTATACCACATCTCAATTACAGGAAAAACGTGCAGAATATTCAAGCTCATATGATCCGTATGCTATTACCGATCTTCTTGATTGGACTGCTGAAAATACAATAGGACTGCCTATAAAATTGGCAGCACAAACAGAAACAGGATAGAAAGTTCTTCCATATGTTGGAAAAATATTATCAGTAGCACAATCTAGTAAATGGTATGGAACATTTACTGGAAAAGGAACACCTTGGAGTAAAAAGAATACTGGATTTGGAGATTCTAAACATAATAAGTCTTTAAATACTCTTGTTGATTGGGCTCTTTCTCCTACTTTAGTAAAAGGAGAAGGCACAGTTGTAAAAACAATAGGAAAAGAAGCTACAATGCAATTAGCTTCAAAAGGTTGGTCTCCTGCGGTAAAATATGTTTTAGGAATTCCTGAAACAAAGAATATTTTAAATGAAATTATTCCAGGTCAACTCGGATGGGCTCCAGCTTAGAAAACCACAGTGTTTCATAGAACTGACAACCCAATGTTTGAAATAAGAGATTTTACTCCGGAAAGATGGGATGCCAAATTCAACGGAGCTCCAAAAACTGGTATGTGGGTATCTTAGAAAAACGATATTGGATTTTTAAACAAAAGACCATATGAAGTTATATTAACAGAAGAAGTAAAAAAACCAGTTGTTTAGATTGGCGACATTTCAACTACATGGAAAAATAAAACTAGAAATAAGATATTTGAATATGCAAAACAAAATGGAGCCGATGCAGTTCAGTTTAAAAATATCAAAGATAATAAAACAAATAGCCAAAACGTAGATTTTATTTTTAGCCCTTCTGAAAATCTAAAAATATAGTTAATAAAGAAGCAAGTTTCAAGCAATTTGTCTGCAAGATAATATTTTGGACTTTCTAAAGAGGCATATGGAGACCTGAATAAATTTCAAAAACAAGCACTTGAAGATTATTGGCAATATAAAAATTCTGGAAGTAAAAGAAATAAATTTTTATTTAACATAGAAGATAATACATTTAGATACTGGGACATCATAAAAGATTCGGAAATAGAAGAGATAAATAAGATTATATCTATGCCAGGAGTTATTATACGAGATGAATTTGTTATATCTCCAAATGAAGCAATAAGTTATTTTCCAAATATAAATCAATTCAGTATTACATTAATTCCAGAAGGCTATAAATTCGAGGAATTACGTGCTTCACAATAGAGAAATGGGTTTTAGAAAAGTATAGTCCTTACTAATTCTAGAATAGATTTCTTTGATTCAATGATAGATACAATTCCAGAATAGTTAGCCAAACTACCGAATAGAATACCAAAGGAAGATATGAAACAGTTCTTGGAAATAGTTGACCAAACGACAAAACCTGGAACTTACCTATCTGGAGATGCTGAAACTATGCAACTAGGAGGTTTTATAATTACAGCTAAAACCCATTCTGAATCTTCTAAAGTATTATTAGCAGATGCTGTAGATTTAAGCTCATTAAATAGAAGAACTGGTCTCAGTCCTAATTCATATAAAAAATGGTCAAAATATTGATTCATATGATGCACTATTATATAAATGGATGGGAAGAAATAATGAATTAAATAATCATACTGCAACTCCATTACAAAATATTTATATACAAAATGTTAAAAAGTATGCCAATAATTATAATATGTATTCTATAAGAAATTAAAATAAAATTCTTTATGATTAATAGCAGTAAGTCAAATTATTTTAACAACATTTAACTTTGTTTATTAAAAAATATTCATTATATTTGTAATATAATAAACAAAAAAAATAAAAATATGGATAATACGATTATGCAAAAGTTGGTTGAGGAACTTGTAAAAAACCTCAATATTACGAAAAATGATGAAGGAGATATTGTAATCTCTAGTAATGCTAGTGTTTGTCCTCTCTGCAGAGATCGGGATGATGATTGGGTAACAGTAGAGTTTGACGATTCAATGACAAAGGAATCTATTCACGCATATAAAGATGTTGTTGATGTTCTTGATGAAAGCTCATTTAAAGAATATTTAGCATATCTTGCATCTGCTCTTGATATAGATACTTTCAACAAACTCACAGATAAAGAATCTTTCAACGAGGATGAAGCAAACGTTGTTGATGAAATGGTATTCATTGCAACTACAAAGCTCAAGAAATATCTTAAAGATAAGGTTGAAAGGTATAATGATGCGATTGGTCTTTGTAATGCAATCTTAGATTGATAATTAGTTAATAATCCTAGGCATGATTTCAAACTGCCTTTTAATTGGGGATTGGCATAGTGGTTTATTGCAGAGGTCTCTTTTCTTAGGAGCGTATTTTAGAAATAAAATAATGAAAATTCCGCTAACAAACCGAAACCTGAATAAGGCGAGGGCTCTCTAAAATCATTTAATGATTATGGCGTAGAGACTATATGCGGAACGTCTGAAAATAGTTCAGATGATGAAATAGTCCAGACTACAACGTTTTAATCAAAACGGTTTGTATAAAAGCAAAAGTAGTATGAAAACCTTTGAGCCGGGTTCGATTCCCGGATCCCCAACTATGATAGCAGTTTATAAATTAAATGGAAAAATATTAAAAACAACAAATTTAGAAAAGAAACTTTCTAAATTAAAATCGGAACCAGAAATATTATATAAACAAGAAACTGGTACAGAAGCCGATTTGGATAAATGGATACAAGATAATCTTAAAGAAAAGAATGACGATAATGAAGATAATGGAATAAAGAAATACTATTATATCAATAAAAATGGATATAGTATAATTTCAATATATGATACTGAATTTGATGGATATGTTAAATGCACAAAAGACGAAATTAATGAAGCAATTGGAAAAAGGAATGTTTCCAAATGAAAATAATAGGTTATATACAGCAGCTCAAGTAGTAATACAAATGGCTACAAGAGTAGTAGATGAAGCAGAAAAATTAAAATTAACCGACAAACAGTGGTATCTCGCATTTGAAGATTATCTTAATATTCTGAGCTGCAAAGACCATTCAGAAAATAATCAAATAGAAGATCTTAATAATACTTTAGAAGAATTTAAAAACGGGAAGGATGAATAATCTTTCCCATTTTTTATTATGTATAAATCAATAGAACCTTGGGGAATAATCAAATATTTCAAAACAGGAAATTTTAGATTTGCAATATATTTATATAACGATGAACCAGATATAATATATCTAGCAAATGTAAAAACAAGATTACTGTCAAGAAATAAAGGATTTGGTAATGCTATACTAGAATATATAGATAGTCTAAATAAAACTATATATTTACATACAAATAATAAGACTCGTAAATGGTATAAACGACACGGATATGAAGATTATGAAAATAATTGGATGCGAAAAAAGCCGATCAGTTAATTCTGACCGGCTTTATTTGTCTTGTATTGCGTTATTTTTATTCAGACGATATATTTATCAAATCTACGTTTTGAACGCATAGAATTGCATCTATTAGCTTCTCCAGAGATTCTACTTTGTCCTTCATATCATTATATTTATCTTTCAGATCTTCTATATTCTCCGTATTCTCATTAATTCTATCTTCATGATTTTTCAAAGTTTCTAAAACACATTGTTCTGTATCTTTCATTAAATATTCATAATTCATTATAATATCATTTGTGTGTTAATATTCCTTTCTAACTCGCGTTCCTTTTTCAATCTGGCCAATTCCTCACGTAGCATTCTTACTTCATCTTCTATATTATCCATTCTTTCATCCTGTTCCTTAAATTTCTCTATAAATATCAAATTTAATTTATCCTGTGGAAATCTTTTTATAAATTCAGAAGCACCTTCTAAATAACCCTTTGCCTCCAACGATCTATTACAATCTCCAATTGTTGTTGCTGGCATATGAATTAAAGCCGATAATTCTTTATTTGAATATTCTATTTTTCCTTCATTTCCGTCTTTAAACATATACTGATGACTTGCAACAATATATGCCTTCTCTGTAAAAGTCAAATTCGGATTATCCAAAAAATTATAACTGTATGGTTCAAATCTCCTATTGTTATTAAATTTATATACTAAATACTTTCCTCTTCTCCTAGTCTCAATATAACCTTCTCTAATCAAATTATCTACGCATTTCTTAATTGTATTTGGAGCCGCCCCAGTGTCTTTCCTTATTGTCGCATAACTTGGAAAGGCTTCCATAGTTCTACTATTCATATATCTTCTAATAGCTACATAAACTAATTTATCTTTCGGATCTAAATCCGGTTGCGGTTCGGAATTTGCCGGATGCGGGTAAATTACAAATTGTTCATTTTCCATATTTATTATATTTTATTAATTATAACACAAATATAACAAAAATATTTCAAATATCAAAATATTTTTTTATTATTAAAAAATAAAACCGAGAGATGATATAATAATACGAGAAATGAAAAAGACGACCGAGAAATGATAAAGAAAACCGAGAAATGATAACTAACTATACTTACTATACTTACGTAACTATACTTAATAGGGAAAAATAAACTGATTTTCGCTATAACCAAGCAAATATACTTCTAAACGCCGTCGGTCTTTAGAAACTGTACATTATTTTTACCCCCCCCCATACCATATAGGAGTGGCTGAAATATAGGAGAAGGAAGACAAAATGAAAATTTAATAAATATAGTAAACAGAGAGTACAGGGGGATCTTCGATCCCCCGGGGAATCTGTCTGAAAAATCATTTTCCACAGCCTCTTGCTTGAATTTTAGAATCACATAGTAAAATATTATCAGTGACAATAATTTGGAATAGGATTGCGACACGCGTTGCCGCTGCCCTACTCCACACACGTTGCTGGCACGTTATGCCGGCCGTCTACCGAACGACGAAAAACTCCGCGTGGCAACGACACGTAAATCCGTAATCCGCAATTTAACGAGTTGCGTATCACATGCGATAGTATGTGGTAGCGTCGCCATCTCTGCTTATGAGAGGCTACGGCACGTGTAGTGCTATGACGGTGAGTATTCCGTTGGACAGTACTCCTTCAACCGGAAAGACGGTAGAAGATTCCTTAATACTAACAATTATGGCAGACAACAAGAAGATTGAAATCGTTTATTCTTCTTCCAAGGATGCGGCTGTGGCACTCGGAGGCTCTCCATTCAAGGATGGGGTCATCGTCGTGCTATCCGGGCACACTACGGCTTGCATCAAGCAGGCTGGAAAGGAGGTGCCTGGCAAGTCCTTTCTTGTCTTTATGACCAACGTAGGCCCGTTGTGGCCATCAATGCTCACCAAGGGCAAGGTGGACGCGGATGGCGGCATACATCGTGCTGACAAGGCTTTTAAAGACCTTGCAGACGAGGTTGCAAAGGCCATTCTGTCCGAGCAATCGGACATTAAGGCCCTCGAAAAAGTGGTCGCCGACCACAAGAACGAGGGTTTTAAAATCGAGCGGGACGAGTTCCCGGCAAGGACGGCAGATGGTAGGCCTTATGTCGGGGCCGTCGTAGACGCAACCAGGGTTTCGTTGTCCGAGGAGAACTACAAAAAAGAGCTCGAAATGGGCGAGAAGCTCAAGAGAGCTCTTGACGAGGCCTACGAAAAGGCAAATGGCAACGCATAGTTGCCAAAGCGAAACAGCCATATAGTTTCGCCGACCCAAGCATGTCGTTAAACTGCTTAACTTTTATTAACAATTTAAAACAAAGAAAACAATGGTAATTATTATTAAACAAAATGGGAAAACTATTTCTATCGATTCACTTAACGATCAATATAACAAATTTGTTAGAGATAAATCAAGACAATTTGGACTTTTGCTTGATACCGTAGGTGCGTTCATTGAGCCATGGGTTTGGTCAGACAGTTATTCTAATGAAAAATGCTTATCCCTTCTAAAGCGGTTGAGCATTAAAAATCCTCAATCTATTCCTGCTCGAGATGCGGTTTATTGCCTTATGGCAGTGGTAGCTTTAGTAGAGTCCGATATAACCGAAAGGCAAGAATCAATAAGATTTATCAAGCCAGTTGCTGATTTTCTCTTCTCACTGGATAATACAACTTTTTGCATTAAATTTTAACCATAAAGCAGGGTTAATTCCCTGCTTTAATGGATAGTCCTATTTTACTAGGACTACTAGGGAAGCCACCTATGGGCGGTTTCCCTTATTTTTTTTACCACACAGGAGAGGACTTTTTAGTTTCACATAGTCATTGTATAACCAGCGACACTTATTTGGGCGAGGGAGACCCAGTGTATAATACACAAACTCTCCAAATAGATAAAAACAAAAAATGTATAAAACTATGCCAAACGAAGCAAACGTACAGGCAGCTGCTGCACAGGCAGCTACCACAGTAACCCAGACAACAAATAGTAAACTTGAGTTGCTGAAAAAGAAAGCCACCGCAGAAGGTGTGCAGAGAGTTAATAATGCTGCCAAGCTCGCTGTTCGCAGTATTGACCTGGATAATCCATCTGTAGGCGATATCCTTGTATTGGCTGAGAACCAGATCTACGAGCGTAAGATTGGTAACAACAAGGCCAATTTTGTATACGTCAATCGCTGCGACGATCAGAAAAATGTTATTCCAAACAGCACCACAATGCTGTATTTGGGTCAGCTTACTCGAGTAGTGGCAGAGTATGACGAGGCATGCATCAGAACAGATCGCGATCCTGTTAAGGCCAATGGTTCTGTGGTTGACGCAATTCAGACATACGCTACTTGGGGTGAGGCTATTCATGAGTTGGAGAAGCCTTTCAAGGTTTCCGCAACTGAGAGAGTGACCACAAGAGACTTTAACAATCCCGGCCAAACACGTCAGCAGTCTGTGTACACTTTTGATTTCGTGTGATGATATATTGCACGGTAAAAGGACGTATTGATAACCCTTGGGTACTAACATCAGGCCCAAGGGTTTATCATATGTATAAACCAGTTAACTACAAAGCCGTAGGATGGTTCCTTTTACAAAAAATCAAAGGTAGATATCTTGTAATAAAGTATCTGCCATTATAAAACGGAGTTAGTATTAAGGAAAAGGAGGAAAATGTAAACGGTTGAATATCAACAGGTTTGTTGGTAGAATTCTTCATCCCTTTACTTTTCCTCAGCTTTTAAAATTTTCTTTTTCTCCCCCAAAAATAATTTGGGGAATATGAAACAAAAAGTATATAAAAAAGAATCGTGAGTATCTACCCAGATAAGAGAAAGTGGCCTTTTCCTATGTGGTTTCTTGAAGTCAGTATTTGGGACGTTGTTAACACAAAGCGTAATGAAAATTAGTAGGGAGGATAGTAAGTATTGAAGGGCCCTACACTTTTGAAATGCGATAACCTCGGTGCTTAAAGAGAGGCTTCCCTTGAACAAGGAGTAAGAGGAATTGTTTAGTCAGCCAGGAGACTATAAAATTCACACTGATGAGACTGGGCGAAACGCAGAGAGAAACTATTAGTACTGGATAGTCTAATAATGGCTCTGCGTCTGTGAAACACATTAAAAACCTCGCGATAGTATTTAAGGTAAATCGTATAAAGTTATGCAGTATTATTATATTGTAGTATACACAATTGTTGGTGATGACATAACAATGTGTAAAATTGGACTTAATCCTCATCAACTAATTGAGTGGGGGCGAAGAGAAGCAACAAGACATCAAGACCGTACTTATAGGTTATACAGACAACCTATAACACGTACTGGTACTCTTATGTTTTATAAATACCTAGAACCATATAATCCTACTCTACAACATATGGAGTCTGATTTTAATTGGGAGGTATTTGAGACACATAAAGGTGCTGATTTTGATATCGACGTTACTCGATAACTGTATGACATCCGAGCGCTTAATAATTAAAAGTTGCTGCTATACGAGTTGAGGAAGCAGATAGTTATCCAGTTTAATAGACTTCCTGATGGGCTGGATAATAACTTTAAAAAACAGAAGGATATAGAATCAGTTATGTGGGTTAATACTGGTTCCGAATAACATTAATTACCCTATCTTCACGATTTATCTTTATTGTGGCATGCAACAATACTAATATTATCAGTCGTAGAAGGATTAAACGGTTTTAAAAAAACTCAATATAAAAGATATTAGCTATTTATAGTTTCAGTATTTCCAAGATGTTGAGGACGCCAGTTTTAGGGAAGGGTAGAAAGGCGAAACATCATTACAAAGCCTTTAGGATCGTCTTGTTGATGATGGTAGAATTTAATTCTAGCTAGACAGGTTTTAGGCGTAAAACACAACGTCACACTTAGCCTATTCAAGACGTTAAATAGCAAGGTGGTCCAGTGTCAGTGGCCTTAATTCGATGACACCATTCAGTTGCAAATGAATGAAACGTTATGACAAGGTATGCGCAGGATCTATACGGGATTCTAAACTTGTCAATTTTAGGTGTTATTCTGCAAACCTTTATGTGGTAACACTATAAGTACATATTGGAAACTAATTGCAGAGCTTGTAGTCCCGTACAAGTATAAATAATGGCGTGGTGACTGTTAGACAAAAAAGTCTGACTTATGGCAATGAATCTTGCTCAAAGGAGAGTATGTTAAGAGTCTCTATAGTAAGGTGATTGATACTATTCCTTACAACTATTACATACGCAACATCAACCGAGGTTATAAACTGATGATGTGACAACTTGAAAGAAAGTAGCAGCTTGGAAAGACAAGCATTTTTCTACTGTACATTGCCCTTAAAAAAGGGAAATAATGGTAAATCCTTTGGAGACCATTCCTCCATGCTTTCAATTTGACCGTAGTGAATTCGGAGACCGAGAAGGGAAGAAAGCTAGAGTTGTTAATCGTAATGAAAGTTACGTTCCACCATTGTGTGTAGGGGTGTGTGGGTAATCGGATAAAGGAACACTCTGTTGCAATATGTTGCGAGTATTGTACCATACGGAAGTAGTATGGCGACTCGGAAAGACGAGCGTTTTTAAACAGAATATTAACAATTAAAACAGCAATATGAAAAAATTACCAGACTTAAAAGAATTACCAAAAAACATGTTAGAAATTAAAGAAGATAGATCAGAAATTAGTTTACAGGATCTTATAGATAATTTCTATGTGGATTAAACAGGAGGCAAACTAATGAATAAAATTGAACTTGTTCTTAATAAATCTTATGTTGTAGTGGATTGTAGGAATAATCAGATAATTCACTTTGCAAATAACATAGAAGCAGCTAAAGAAATAGCTGATTTAGACATCTATTTTGTTGTCTACCGTATTACTAATAACATTACTTGTTATTCTCGGTAATAACCAGTTTAAATAAAACTATTGTACTAAGGTTAGAACTCAGAACTGGTGCAAACACCTAAGTAAGTATATAAATTATTTAAAACAAACTAATTATAAACAATTTAAAAATAAAACTATGGAAGAAAAAGTTTTTGCCTTTATGGCAACAGTAGAAAACAAATCATTGATATTTGCTGGTATTAATTCCGGAGATACAGGTGTAAAAGACTATTTTACGGCATCTGAAAGATATAAACTCCAGACATCTGGAACTATAGCTTTTGATGGTCATTTGGAAGACTCTACTCCATTAATTCCATTGACTGATGTTCCTTCAAAAATCTATAAATGTAGAGTTATTGGATTCTCATTTGAAGATTTTAGCCCAGTAAAAATTGTGGATGAAATATTTAGCATCCTTAAACAACTTGAGGAACAACTTAATAATCCTTATACTGGGGATTATAAAATTCTAGAAAATGGGCCTATATCCAATGGTGTTCATATTCTTAGAAATGTTGGCATTACCGAAATCACAAATCTTGATATTAAAGCTCAGGCTGTGGCATTATGTATCGATGATAGCATTTATATTGCCTATGTCGATGATTTGGGAGATCGTAGCGCCTTTGGGGTTATACGTAAACTAGATAAGTTTGATGGCAACCCAGACATTCAGTTTAAAGATGACTTCTTTGAAAAAGAAGTGAAAATCATTCATAAAGCTGAAGGCAGTCAATATTTGTATGAAATCACTGACTTCGAATCTGGAGATCTCATATTACAAATTGGTTGCGATTATAACAACGAGTGGATAACTAATCCTATATTCAAATTTAAATGGATTAGTTAGCCATTTTAAAAAAACTCAATATAAAATATGATTAAATTCATTTCCAAGATGTTGAGGACGGCAGTTTCTTAATATATGGTATCACTAATCCAAAAATGCATAAAATAAAACATCTGAGGTGCTTGCACCAAGAGTAAACCTAACTCAAAGCAAGAGATAAACGGGAGTTTGAGGATATAGAATAGTTGCAACGAGTATATTAAGTTTTAGCCGTAAAACACAATTTTAAAACAAAACGATATGTTAGTAAAAACAGAAATTAAAGTTATGGCTACTTTGACCAATGAATTTGGTGAAACCATGACTGTTGCTATGCGTGTTAGACGCGCAAAGCGTGGCCTCTTCAAAGAGGAAATCGAGAATCAAATTATGAATACCATTAATTTAAATGGCATTGGAGTAAGAATTATTAATGTTAAGATTAAATGAAAATAGTAGAAAACATTCTATGGCTGGTCATTTTACTTTGTATAGCTTCTCTTGCAATAATAAGTGTTATTGCATGGAATAATTTAGTAATGGCAGCAGTATTTATTACTATGATTATAATGTGGGTTTTCACATTTGATTTTAATAAATAAGGAATTATGAAAAGAATAAAGAATAATAAGTGGAATAGAATATTCCGTAGAAATACAGTGAAAAAATGTCAAGAGAAAGCAAATATTTATCTTGCTCAGTGTCTTGAAGGCCAAAATTTTCTAGAAGCAATTGACAAAGCAGAAACACTTTGTCAGCTTCTTAATCTTCACAAGGATGCATGGGGTTCAGGTTTTCAGTGCGAAAACCTTGCCCCTTGTCCTTGGGGTATTTTTAGAACAAAAAGTATAGAAAATATGGTTCCTGGAGAAGTATATCTAGGAAATATATATGGTTTAAACACTCATGCAATTCCATATTGGGAAGAACACAAAGAAGAAAAATATAATGATTTCAAAACTGTTTATGATATAGTTCTATCACAATATAAACAGTTATTGAGATTAAATATAAATTATCTTTTTGCAGTTGCAAAGAGTGAACTTCCTGTTTACAGAAGACTTGGATATGAAGTTTAAGAAAATAGATAGCTTTAAGTTATATTTTATAGTATCAGCAGTTTCATTTGGGATGCTGATGCTTTTATTTATTATAGCTTCTTTCAGATATATTGATTGCTTGCCATTGGCATTCGTATGTTTGGGAGGAGTAGTATTAAACATTAAAATTTTAAAAGATTATGAACGAGGGATTAATAACGAATAGATTGTGTTACATATTATTTGGTTTGTTGATAGGATTAGGGCTAGGATTTTATCTTAGTCCTACTCCGCAACAAAGTAATATTAACATGAAACTGGAAATACAAAAGGATAGTGTAAAAACAGTTAAAATGGTTAAAGTACCTACTGCATATTCTGTACTTGGAGAGCTTGAAAAGCATAATATTCCACACAAGGATATTGTGCTTGCTCAAGCAAAATTAGAATCAAATCATTTTAAATCTAATCTTGTACAAACTCATAATAATATATTTGGCCTTAAAAAAGGTAATAAATATAGAAAATATGATGATTGGAAAGAATGTGTAAAAGATTACAAAAAATATATTTCCAACAGATATAAAGGTGGTGATTATTATATATTTTTAACAAGGATCAACTATTCTGAAGATCCTAAATATATTAATAAATTAAAACAGATTGTATAATGTTTCCAGAAATTTGGTATTCTTAAAATAGACGCCTTTCCAAGTAATTGTCTGGCAAGTAAAGTAAAGAAAACGCATGATATATTCTGTAAATCATCGGTTTTTCTTTTTGAGCTGGAATATGTTCTTTTTCCGATGATTTTTAAAATTTAAATAATATGAGAAAGTTAATAGTAATATTATTCCTTTTTATAGGAATTTCAGCATATGCTGACAAGATTTACAATTTTGACGATCCTATATATGTAAGTAATGTAAATGATGGAATGTCTTCTATCTTTCCTGCATATAAAATCAGGAATGTAGATGATGGATTTTTTGGAGTAGGAGAAATACACAATGTTTCAAATTTTTCCAAATTAAGAAAGTTTGGAGTAAAAGAAGGTTCTATTGTGTTCTTCGTATCAGATCTTCCATATAAAGCCATAATGTCATATTTACATATATATATTATGGGATATTACTTTAAGTCAACACCAAGTGGATATAAAAGATTTTTATTACTTGGTATTGGTAATTCGAGATAATTTCTGTCATAAGTTAATAAATGAATAAAGAACTACTGCTATTTTAAGTTCTTTTGTAATTTTCTTTTAAAGTAGCAAATTGGCTCCATGTTGGAATTGGTAGACAAAACAGACTTTACGGTAGACAAAAATATCATTTTTTAAAATTTTCTCTACCAATAATTTTGAAATATAGTTTTTATTTATTATATTTGTAAATAATAAAATATATAATATGAAAAAAGTAAATTATACTAAAGAATTATTGGAAGAAAAAGTTAAAGACTGTTATTCTTTTGCAGAATTATGCAGAAGATTAGGATTAAGTCCGGAAGGTTCAAATCCAAAAACAGTTAAAAAGAAAATGGATAAGTTTGGAGTAGATTATTCTCATTTTACTGGACAAGGATGGAGATCAAATAACAAAAATCCAGTATATAGAGATAAATATGCTTCCAAACTATCAGAAGATAAAACATTGAAATCTGCAAATATTAGAACAAAAATTATTAATTTAGGATTAAAAGAAAATAAATGTGAAGAATGCGGTATAACTGAATGGAGAGGAAAACCAATCACTATACAACTTCATCATATAAATGGAGACAGATCGGATAATAGAATAGAAAATCTGAGAATGTTATGTCCTAATTGTCATAGTTAGACTGATAATTTTTGCAGAAGAAAAGAGCTTCTATAAAAGTAGTCTTAAATTTGAGTGCCCTATGGGAAACTATAGGAGTAGAATCTCCCTAATTAAACAATTTAAAAGATTTACAGGTCACACAACGTTACTCATAGTAATGTGAGGCATACGGCACGGATAATTTTGTAAATTACTGCTTGTGGTGAAAAGATAGCAGCGTACTTCCTATTAATGTAATTTTCGTAAGAATAGGCACCTATAGGTTTAGGAAACAGAAGAACAAGGTCTTTTAAGTTGCGACGGAAGCCTCGTTTGTGGTGACACAAACTTTGGTGACGACGAGCTAAATTGAATAAAACATCTAAATGTAGGTAAATACTTCATTAAAGAAGTTGAGGGGCATATGAGGTGAAAATCCCGAAAGTGCTTTTTATTCATAAATGCGTAGAGGCCATACAGGAGATACCTAAGTTAGTTGAAAGGAAAGGTTTAGACTTCATCCTTAGTAATAAGGTTGTAATTGTAATGGATTATATAAAAAAGAAGACGCTCATTGAGGTAAAGCCGGCTCCTTGCTTCGAAGTCAATTAATATGGTAAAGAAATGGTGGGGGTAATACCCTGTTACGATTAAATAAACACAATAAAAACGAAAAAGGGTTAACAGTAGTGAGAGTAAAATTCAGTAACCTTGAGATAATATCAAAATCAACGGTAAGACGTAGATGAGCTGTAAATTTACTCAAAGTGTTTTATATCGTAATCCAGACCACAACAACTTTGGTATGGTAGAAAATCCCTCAGAGTACCCAAACTCTGCGGGCGGCTAGCAAAACATGTTGCAAGTAGGGAACCGAGTAAGTTGGCTTGTGTAAAAGCAAGTGTGGTAGGAAAATCTGTTGTCCAGTAATGGGCGTTCGGGTTCGAGTCCCGATGGAGCTAGAATAGCATATAGGAAACCTCCACGTGGTGCTATTTGGTTAATACTAATTCCTATAAAAAATAATTTTAAATATTTAAAAAATGGGTTATATTTATTGTATTACAAATTTAATTAATGGTAAATAGTATGTAGGTAAAACGGTACATACTATAGAAAAAAGATTTCAAGAACATTGTAGAGACAGTAGAAAGACAAGATGTAAAAATAGGCCAATTTATAATGCTATAAAAAAATATGGTATTGAAAATTTTAAAATAGACATACTTGAATATGTAGAAAATAATTATATATTGGAAGAAAAAGAAATCTATTGGATAAAAAAATTGGATACTTATGGTAAAAATGGATATAATGCATCTAAAGGAGGAGATGGGAAAATTCTTTATAATTATGAAAAAATTATTGAATTATATAATATTGGATATTCCCAAAAACAAATTTCCGAAAAAATAGGATGTTGTTCGTGTACTGTTTCTAAAGTGTTAAAAGATAAAAATATTTCTATTCGATTTGGGAGATGTAAAAAATAGATCAATTTGATTTAGATGGACATTACATATAGTCCTTTTTTGGATCTACCAAAGTCGCGGAATGGTTGGTAAAAAACAAACTAGCTAAAAGTCGTTATTCAAAAAGACATATTACAGATTGCTATAATAATAAAATACATTCGGCTTATGGATATATTTGGAAGTATTCAGTATTATAAAGATTTTTTTAATTTAATAACAATTATTATTTTTAAGACTAATATGTTTAATTATTGTGAAATAATTTCCAGGTTCGATTCCTGGATAGTCTTCTAGTTTTTTGTTTTTGATTGTTAATTGTAAGTTAACAAAATTAAATTGTTAGTTTTGTTTTAAATTGTTTATGTTTTGTTTCTGAAACAACTGTTCGTGAGAATAGTTGTTTCTTTTTAAAGGCTTTTCTTAATCTTATATAGGTTTGGATATATGGTAATTCTTTTTTTTTAAAAGAATCGGAAGTTCGATTCTTCCGTATCCATCAAATTTTAAACATTTATAATTATGATAGAATATTATTCAAAAGAAAATGCTATAACCGCATTTAAAGCATTTAATGAAGATTTTATTTGTAGATCATTTCAATATGAAGTTGGTAAAAGCTATCATATGGACGGTGAAATTATGATTTGCAAAAGAGGATTTCATGCTTGCAAAAGCCCACTTGATATATTTGATTATTATCCAATATTTAATTCAAAAATTGCTATAGTAAAATTATGGGGAAATGTTGATTTGCAACTAGGAATGGATCATCCTGCTATGAAAATATATAATAGAAAGTTATGTGCATCTGATATATCTATTGAAAAAGAACTAAATTATACTGAGCTTATTCAATATTTTATGAATTTTTCAAAAACACAAGGATGTGAATATGACTTTCTTATGTGTAGTTATTGCAACTTGATTTCAGGTAAAAAAATATATTTCCAATCGTAGTTCTGAATCACAAATACTTTTGAATAGACATAAAATTCAATGCACATCTATTGGGAATAGTAATAACATACAAATAAATAGCAACCTCTCTACTTTGATATCAGCAGGATTCTATAATGATATTTATATAACTGGTAATATGGTAAAAGTATTATCTAATTACAATCATAATAAAATTATTATAAATGGAAACTCATCGCGTATATATTCTCAAGGTGCAAATACAGATATAACAGTTTTTGGTGATGAGCCTAGAATATATAGTAAGGGCAACTACTCTCGTATAACATGTTTTGGAAGAAATCCTTGTATTAAAGCAAACAAAGGTAGTTGTATTATAATTTCAGACGAAGGATATAAAACAGCTAAAGTTGTTTATATAGATGGCGACACTATAAAAGAAGATACTTGGTATACTTATTATAATGGTAAACCAATTAAAGGAATATATCAAACAAATCAATTTGATTAAATTTTTAAATATTAATATGAAATATAAAGAATATATATTATTTTTTCTTTTTATTATATGTTTTTCTATTTATTTTACAATTATTGTAAAAACATCATCCACATCATGAGAATATCCTTCATTGCTAATATTCAATGATATTACATAACGTCCAACGGGAATGGAAGAAGCATCTGGTGGTAATTTAAACATGCCATCTCCTCTTACGGTTAATAATTGTTGCATAATTTCAACATCCCCGTCAGAAGATTTGATATCTTTAATTCGCACATATATTT
>ENA-ORRN01000143-ORRN01000143.1-human-gut-metagenome-genome-assembly--contig:-NODE-143-length-58309-cov-95.296752_pt1 | contig 58309 bp, 52 predicted proteins | sample MGYA00242174_ERZ509132 | MGnify/ENA primary metagenome ERZ509132 (study PRJEB26280, sample SAMEA2338671) | human gut metagenome | biome: human gut; feature: human-associated habitat; material: faeces... | reverse complement strand
TGTTGGCTTAGGGGGGTCATTCTAATGTGATTTTTGCGATGCTCTATGGCGTTGCACGTTACGCTGTCGCCTAAATTTATTTAGGACAATATTGCGTTTCGACAGACGCATACTTGACAACCGGAACATGGTGCGCGCCAATTGGCACGCTTTTTGTTTTTCTAAAATGCGGAAGGTAGACACTGTTGTCTCCTTCCGATTCTTATCCAAATAATATATAGTTATCATCCAAAAGGCCTCAACCCTCATGAATTCGTTTTTACGTAACACGTATCAGTATTTCTACATTTTTACCATTTTCTTTTTCGTTATTCTGCTTGTGAATGCCATCAATGGACAAAGCATTGATTACCAACTGTATCTATGTGCGGGGTGCGGCATCGTGGCCGTGGCCGTTCATGCTTGGTGTTACGTAAGACGCCGCGCGGCTTTGGCCAACAATACGGAGCCATCGCTCGACACGGAAGAGACACTCGTCCTCTTGGAAGAAGCTCTGACCACCCTCGGATGTCAACCTACAACGCATAAGAGCGACGGCAAAATAGTTGTCGCTTATCAGGGCGAAAACCTACTTTTTGATGTTCATGGCAACAACGTCCGCATCGTGGACTACACTTGGAGACAGGTGGATAAAAACGACCCCGATTTCTCGGCCAAGCTGATGGCTGTCAATTATGCCAATTGTGCATTCCTGACAAAGTTAACATTCGAGCGACTTGATGACGACAACATCGGCATCTCGACATACTTGGATTTCATTTTACATTCAGGCATCAAAAGGCTTGACCTTTTCTTGAGCATGGCCATGCAAAATCTTCTGCACTCGCACCGCATCTTGGACGAAACATACCTTGCGATGATGTCCGCGAACGGTCGGACAAACAACGATACACGCCGCCCCGTAGGCTTCGCCACCGCCGATGAAAACACAAATAACAACTGCAAGCCCGAAGGCGAGCAATCCGAAGACAACGGAGGCGCTACCGAGTCCAACGAAGTCAAGGCGGAGTCGTCCATGCGCCGCCCCGTGGGCTTCGCAACCTCCGAAGAAGGAAATATCGTTTAACCCTCGAATAAAAAATCCTGCTCATCAAAAAAGACCTTAGCCTAAAACACTGAAAATACGCAGTTTATAAAAAACAAGAGCAAATTACTCCGAAAATAATGCGTATTTTTTACTCAGAAAATTTGGTGGTTTCAGATGCAAGCAGTAATTTTGCGTCAAAACAACACAAACACAAAATCCACCACAATGGAACAAGACAACAAATACTGCTATAAGTATCCGCATCCGGCGGTGACGGCCGACTGCGTGGTTTTCGGCTACGATGTCAAAGAGGGCCTGTCGCTGCTGCTGATAGAGCGCGGCCTTGAGCCTTACAAGGGTCGCTGGGCCTTTCCCGGCGGCTTTATGCGCATCGACGAAAGCACCGACCAATGTGCCGAGCGCGAGTTGGGCGAAGAAACCGGACTGACCTCGTGCTACCTTGAGCAATTCGGCAGCTTCAGCGATGTTTACCGCGATCCTCGCGAGCGCGTAGTCACAATCGCATACTTCGCGCTGGTCAAGAAAAGCGAAGTGCAGGGCGGCGATGACGCCCGCTGCGCCCGATGGTTCAGCATCGACAAAGTTCCCCCCTTGGCCTTCGACCACGACCACATACTGAGTGTAGCGCTACGCAAGCTCAAGGAAAAAATACACTTCGAGCCCATAGGCTTTGAGCTGCTACCCGAAATATTCACCATGCCGCAGCTTCAGGACCTGTACGAAAGTATTCTGGGCATCAAGTTTGACCGACGCAACTTTGCCTCCAAAATGCTTAAATTAGGCATACTTGACATTGCTGTCGAACGGCCCAAAGGCGCCGCATCGCGCATCCCGGTACAGTACCGCTTCAATAAAGACAATTACGACAAGATGAAGAGCAAAGGCTTCCGCATGGAATTCTAAAACGCCGACACTTGTCCGGAACGCAGCCAAGCGACAATCCATAAACCACTAAAACAGCAGCACAATGTCAAACGCAAACAACAACGACAGCGCTCCTCGGCAGTACACAGCAGGACGATACACGCCCGAACATATCACGACTCTCAACCCCGACGAGATCTTCGTCTTCGGCAGCAATTTGGCCGGGATGCACGGCGGTGGTGCCGCCCGTGCGGCAGTCCGCTATTTCGACGCCATTATGGGACAAGGCGTCGGCATACAGGGCCAAAGCTATGCCATTCCCACCATGCACGGCGGTGTGGACAAAATAGCGCCTTATGTCGACCAATTCATCGAATACGCCAAGGAGCATCCACAACAGACATTTTTGGTGACACGCATAGGCTGCGGCATCGCCGGATTCAGAGCTTGCGAAATCGCTCCGCTGTTCCGCGCGGCTTTCGGCATTGACAACATCGTACTACCTCGCGACTTTGTTACGGACATCGAAGACAGCAATCACTAATCTGCGGAGAATAATAACTGCGCTCTGCAAAAAATACTACCTCTCATTCTTCTCTTTCCACATCGATTTTTTCAATCTCGAACACGATATTTCCTCCAAAACCACTAACTTTGCCAAACAGTACAGACATGGACAACGAAAAACTCTCCCCGGAAGGGCAACAAGCGGCATTTGCCGAAGTCGTAAGACAGCGGTACAATTCGTTTATGCCCAAATTCATCAACTACCTATGCAGACAGTACAGCTTCCTGAGCCACTCGGAAGCCATGGATATATACAATGACGTATTTATTGCCATCTACAACAACCTTCAAAAAAGCCGCATAGCTCCCGATACAAATTGGGAAGCATATATGCTTAAGATTGGCAAAAATATGGTCGATAAGATATACCGCGCCCCCAAAGACGGCCGCATAGTTTCCTTGGACTTCGACTCTTTGTTTGACGAGACCCCCGATGACACCCAAAGCCGCACCGACCGCTTAATGGACCAAATTTCAAGCATCGAAAACACGGATAATCCCTACGAAGACCCCGAATTAATCGATGCACTCAACTTGGCCATTAGCCACTTGCCCGAGAAATGCGCTATGATTATACGCTTTTTTTACTACGACAATATGAGTATGGACACTATAGCCACGCTGCTGGGATACAATGCCGCTGTGACGGTTCGCAATCGCAAAGCGCAATGTATGAAGCAGTTGACAATGGAAGTCAAACAATACGCAGCAAGACTTGGTTATGACTTATGATATGAAATCAGAAGATATGGACAAGAGAGCACTCATTCAACAATACCTCAACGGACGTCTCAACAGCGCCCAAATCGCTGAATTTACGAGACAGCTCAAAGACCCGGAATTCTGCAACATTCTGAGCGAAGAACGTGAGATTGCCGAAAAGCGACAGGCGGCAAGCCAAGCAACAGCCACGATGGCCAAAGTGGCCGAAGCCAAGCCCTTATCCGAGCAGGAGCAAGAAACACTTATAGACCTATACGTCCGTGGGGACATGGACTCGGAAACCGAAAGCCGATTTCTCAGCCATATCAAGGCCGACAAAGAACTGCAAAGGCAAGTACTGCTTGTAGCAAACATCGTCAAGGGAGCCTTAGCAGAACAACGTCAAAGCGATATGGAGTTCGGATACGCCATGAAGAGTCTGACGCCTGACCGACTTGAACAAATCATCGGACCGCGACGCAGTGCGTCACCTCGGCACGCATCATCAAACACTCGGTTGTCCGACAGACCCAAGATGCCCACACAAGGAGTCAAGTCGTCTCGCTCGGAAGCACTTATATCAAGGAAGATGTCCCGGTCACAGGGCAAAAATTTTATGCAATATTGTTGTCACCTCCTCGGATTTTTCGACCGCTCCGACAGCCTCGAATCAAGCGACAGCCTCGAATCAAGCGACAGCCTCGAATCAAGCGACAACCTCGAATCAAGCGACAACCTCGAATTTACCAATAGCGTCGCAGCCGACATCTACGAGCGGTTCAAACCGAACTACGCCGCATATGGCATCTGCATCAATGTTGACACTCTGAGCGAAGCCTGCAAGTGTCTCGATGCCATCAAGGCAGCCTATGACGAAGCACTGAAATCCGGCGATATATCCGGGGCTTTGGCTGCGGGCAAGGACCTTGCCGTGGAATATCTGCACATCGGTATGGTCGACAAGTTCAAGGAAATTCTCAATGACCTTAAGTCAGTCGCCGCCCACAGCTCGAGCAAAGACGATGACACACTGAAGCGCGACATTCGCCTTCTCCTGGCCCTTTCGGAGACCATCTGACGCACGCAGCGTCTCAAAGGATAAATCTCTCCACCGACAGCGAGCGGCGCCTCATACGGGGCGCCGCTCGCTGCTATAAGATGGTTAATCGATGTCTCAGAGGCTGCGATTGACCTCAATTTCTTCGAAACCTTCGAATATATCGCCCACTTTGATGTCGTTGTATCCGGCAATGGAGCATCCGCAGTCGTAGCCTGCGACCACTTCTTTGACGTCATCCTTGAAGCGTTTGAGCGAGCCAAGTTCGCCGGTATATTTGACGATACCGTCACGGATAAGACGAATTTTGCAGCCGCGTTTCAGCTTGCCTTCGCGAACCATTGCGCCGGCAATGGTGCCGACCTTGCTGATATGGTAAGTCTCGAGAACCTCGGCCGTGCCGATGATATCTTCTTTGATTTCGGGCGCAAGCATACCGGCCATAGCGTCTTTGACCTCCTCGATGGCCTGATAGATGACCGAGTAAAGGCGTATATCAACGCCCTCGCGCTCGGCTGCTCGGCGTGCAGCTATGGAAGGACGTACTTGGAAGCCGATGATGACAGCATCGGAGGCGGCGGCCAGAGTGACATCGCTTTCGGAGATTTCGCCGACAGCTTTATGAAGGACATTGACTTGGATTTCCTCGGTGGACAACTTGATGAGCGAGTCGCTGAGGGCCTCGATGGAGCCGTCAACGTCACCTTTGACGATGATATTAAGCTCCTGGAAGTTGCCTATGGCACGGCGACGACCGATATCCTCGAGGGTAAGTATCTTGGTGGTACGGAGGCCTTGTTCGCGCTGCAGTTGTTCGCGCTTGGAGGCTATTTCGCGAGCTTCCTGTTCGGTGTCGAGTACGTTGAAGATGTCTCCGGCCGTAGGTGCGCCGTTCAGACCCAATATCAGTGCCGGACATGCGGGGCCGGCTTCCTTGATGCGCTGGTTGCGCTCGTTGAACATTGCTTTGACCCTGCCGAAGTGGTTGCCGGCCAGGATGATGTCACCTACGCGAAGCGTTCCGTTCTGCACCAATACGGTGGCTACGTAACCGCGACCTTTGTCGAGGGACGATTCGATGATGCTGCCCGTGGCCTTGCGGTTAGGGTTGGCCTTAAGATCCAGCATCTCGGCCTCGAGAAGCACTTTTTCCATCAATTCGGGTACGCCCGTACCTTTCTTGGCTGAGATGTCTTGCGACTGGTATTTGCCACCCCAGTCTTCGACGAGGTAGTTCATTCCGGCCAATTCTTCCTTGATTTTTTCGGGGTTGGCGTGCGGCTTGTCTATCTTATTGATGGCGAAGACTATGGGTACGCCCGCCGCGCTGGCGTGGTTGATGGCTTCGACTGTCTGCGGCATGACATTGTCGTCTGCGGCAACGATGATGATACAGATATCGGTAACCTTGGCTCCGCGAGCACGCATGGCGGTAAATGCCTCGTGGCCGGGGGTGTCGAGGAATGTGATGTGTCGGCCATCCGAAAGTTTGACATTGTATGCACCTATATGCTGCGTGATGCCGCCGGCCTCGCCCGCTATGACATTGGCTTGTCGTATGTAGTCGAGCAGCGAGGTCTTGCCGTGGTCGACATGGCCCATAACCGTAACAATCGGGGGACGCGGCACGAGGTCTTCTTCGGCGTCCTCTTCCTGATGTATGGCATCGGCCACTTCGGCGCTGACGTATTCGGTCTTGAACCCGAATTCCTCGGCCACAATGTTTATGGTCTCGGCATCGAGGCGCTGGTTGATGGAGACCATCACGCCGATGTTCATACACGTTGCGATGACCTGGTTGATGGGAACATCCATCATTATGGCCAGGTCGTTGGCGGTCACAAATTCGGTGAGCTTGAGTATCTTGCTCTCGGCACGTGCCTCGGCAGCGGCTTCGCTGGCGCGTTCGGCAGCGGCTTCGCGTTTCTCCTTACGCCACTTGGCGCCTTTCTTGAGGCCTTTGTCCTTGGCCGTAAGGCGTGCCAGCGTTTCCTTGACTTGCTTGGATACGTCTTCGTCGCTGACATCATTATGCAATTGAGCCACGGGACGCTTGGCGGGGCGTTCCGCGTTTTTGTTCTTGGCGTTTTTGCCTCCGGCGCGTCCCTGACCGCCACCCTGGCGATTGCGGTCACGGTCGGCAGCCGATGGCGGATTGGTGCCCGGAGTTTTATTGACGTCCACTTTCTCGCTGCCCGGCTCGATGCGGCGGCGTTTCTTGCGGTTTCCGCCGGCATTTTGTCCACCGGCATTCTGTCCCCCACCCTTGCCTTTTTTCTTGGGGCGCGTGGACAGATTGAGTGCCTCAAGGTCTATTTTGCCCTTGATGTTGAGCCCGGCTACCGTAGGAACATTGGTGGCTATGAAGTTTTCGTCTTTCTCCGGGGCTCGGGCATCCTCGTCTGCCTCTTTGGCTTCGGCGGCGGCTTTGGCTTCGGCCTCGGCGGCGGCTTTGGCTTTGGCTTCGGCGGCGGCCTTGGCTTCGGCTTCGGCGCGTGCTTTGGCTTCGGCCTCGGCACGTGCTTTGGCCTCGGCTTCTTCTTTGGCTTTGGCGGCGGCGGCCGCTTCGGCACGAGCCTTAGTCTCGGCCTCTTCTTTGGCCTTAGCCTCGGCGGCGGCGCGTTGTGCGGCCTGTGCCTTGGCTTCGGCTTCGGCAGCCTCGCGTTGCAGGCGGTTGCGGATGCTATGGTCTTTGTCGAATTCGTTGAATACAATGTCAACGATGTCTTTCTCGACTCGCGTATTGGGACTCGAATCGACGACTATGTTCTTCTTGTTTAGAAACTCAACAACTGTATTCAGCCCAAGGTTGAGTTCTTTTGCCAGGGTGCTTATTTTTGTTTTCGCCATATATTGTTTTTTGTCGTTCTTCGTTGGGATGGCCTGTCGCCATGGTGGCGGCGGCCGTAGCCGTGATGGCTTGGTGAGGGGAGGGAGGATGCTGCGACCCCGTCAGGAGGGGACGCAATGCACATCAATCTTCGAATTCGGCGCGGAGTACTTCGAGAACGTGGTCGACGGTTTCTTCCTCGAGGTCGGCCTTTTCGACGAGCATTTCGCGGGGTGCGTTGAGAACGCTCTTGGCGGTCACGAATCCGATGTTCTTGAGGGCATCGATTACCCATTCTTCGATTTCGTCCTTGAACTCGTCCAGATAGATGTCTTCTTCGGCATCGCTGTCGTCCGTGTCACGATATACATCGATGACGTATCCTGTAAGCATGGAGGCCAGCTTGATGTTGAGGCCGCCCTTGCCTATGGCCAGGGATACCTCCTCGGGATGCAGAAACACCTCGGCCTTTTTATCTTCTTCGTCAAGACGTATGGACGAAACCTTGGCGGGGCTGAGGGCGCGTTGGATGAACAACGTGGGATTGGAGGTGTAGTTGATGACGTCTATGTTTTCGTTGCGCAATTCGCGTACGATGCCGTGGATACGGCTGCCTTTGACGCCTACGCAAGCGCCCACGGGGTCGATGCGGTCATCGTAGGATTCTACGGCTATTTTGGCGCGTTCGCCCGGGATGCGTGCCACGGCGCGTATATTGATCAGGCCGTCTTGTATTTCAGGCACTTCGAGCTCGAAGAGCCGGCGCAGGAAGTTCTCGTTGGTGCGCGATACGGTAATCTTGGGATTGTTGTTCTTGTTGTCCACATTTGCCACAACGGCGCGTACGGTCTCGCCTTTGCGGAAGAAGTCGCCGGGGATGCTTTCGCTCTTGGGAAGCAGCAGCTCGTTTTTGTCGTCGTCCAGCAGCAGGGTCTCTCGCGACCAGGTCTGGTAAACTTCGCCGGAGACCAGCTCGCCTTCCAGCTCCTTGAATTTGTCATAGATGGCCTCTTTTTGCAGGTCCAGAATCTTTGACTGAAGGGTCTGGCGCAGCGTGAGGATGGCTCGACGACCGAATTTCTCGAAGAAGATTTCCTTGGTGTGCTCTTCGCCGACTTCTGCATCGGGATCGTTATCGGCGTGCGCATCGCTCAGCGAAATCTCGAGGTTGGGATTGGTGACTTCGCCATCGGGCACAATCTTCAGGTTTTGGAATATCTGTACGTCGCCCTTGTCGGGGTTGAGGATTACGTCGAGGTTTTCGTCCGTGCCGAACATCTTGGCCAGCACGTTACGGAATGACTCTTCCAAGACACTAATCATAGTGGTCTTGTCGATATTTTTCAGTTCTTTGAACTCGGCGAATTGTTCGACCATGTTCGGACGGTCGTCTTTTTTCTTTGCCATTTGTGGGGATGTTATGTGTGGTTTCTTTATTATTGTCGATGTCGCGTCCGCGTTCAGTCGATGTCGCGGACGATTGTCTTGATGTTGGAACGCAGGATTTCGTGTGGCACGGCTTCGACCACGGGGCGCTTGGCGCCTTCGCGTCGTACTTTTGTGGAGACGGTCACAGTGATGGCTTGACAGTCTTCGGAGACGGCGACAAGCGTGCCGTGTATGCGGCGACCGTCGCGCGTGAGCACGTCCACGGCATTGCCCACGTTCATACGGTACTGCGCGTCCACAGTCCATGGTGCTGTAACTCCGGCACTGCCTACGGTGAGTTCGTAATCCTCGACGTCGCGGTCAAAGACTTCGGTTATGCGGCGTGACAGCGCCGTACATTGTTCGATGTCTATGCCTTCGGGGCTGTCTATGGTCACTTCGACAACGTTGTCGGCACTCACCGTGATGTTTACCAAAAAAATATCCGTGTCGGATATGGCTTCCTCTATGGTGTTGCGCAGCAGTTCTTTATCAAGCATATTGGTTGTGTCTGTACTTTTTCGTTTGTCGTTGTTTCTCTCTTTTTTTGCCTCGCTCTTCGGCGAGACCTGATAGCGCCTTTTCACGCCTTCATAAGACTCCGGACCGTCAAAAGACGAGGAGGAAGCCTCAGGCCTCCTCCTCTTGAGAGTCTCATAATGTACTGCAAAGTTAAGCATTTACTATTATATGGACAATAGCAGGATTTGTTAGACCCGAAAACCCCCGAAAACTTTATGCTTTTTTATAATTAATTGTTATTTTTTAACCTATACGGTGTTCTCGACGGCATCTTCACCGGGCTATAACTGATTATCGGGAGATGCATCACTGTCTTCTCGTTCCTGTTCTCAAAGCCGACAAGATGTTCCGGTCTCGCTACGGACAGGTGGGGCGGACAGCCGGATTGGGTAATAGCACGATAGCTCCAATAGTCGCAATAGGGCAGCGCCTATTGGAGCTATCGGAGCTATCGGCGTGCTTGGATGTGCTTTATTCGCGGTGCATAACCTTGCGTGCGGTACCGTCGCTATAGCGTACGATGTTGATGCCGGGCTGCAGGGCGGTGCGCACCGAGCCGTCGATGCCATAGATGGCGGTGACTTCTGCCGAGGTTTCGCCGCCGGTGATGTCCTTCACAGCTAAATACTGTGACATCGGCAGTATTTGCTTAACGCGAGCAAATTCCGCAACGGCCTTGTACGCATCTACCGAAGCATCGGGAACATACAATGTGATATGGCTGCAGAAATCAAACAAAGTATAAGTATATGCGGGAACTGTAGCAGCGCGGAGCACCACCGTTTCGGTCTGCTTTGCACTATAGAAACAAGCATTCATTTCTTTAATGGTCGAAGGCAGATCGATATTCTTGGGAGGATTAGTACGAAATACATTATGGCCTATGTATTCCACACCTTCGGGAACATTGAATTGCTCCATACCATTGGTATTCAGCGCATCAGTAGATATGATTTTGGTGCCTGGGAGTACGTTATACACCTTCACCGGATTTGCTATCGGAAGAGCATCGAAAGATATTCCGGTATAATCGACACCATGAGCTTGTGCCAGTCTGTTTTTGCTGTATATGGCGCCTACTTCATCATTGAAGAAAAACTTATTGGCTTCGTCTACCTCGAAACGCTCCAAGTATTGCAGCCCGTTATAAAAATCTGTAAGCGTATTTGCGGGAATGTAGGCTACGGAAGCCGGGATGCGAAAAACCTTAGATTGAATACCTTTGTATTTGCCAAACATCATCATTCCGATGGTACCTTCGGGCATAGCGAAGACGTCCTCGCTATATGTACCATTGCAGCCGATAAGCCATTTTTTGAAATAAACAGGGCCATCCGGCTGATTAGCCATCCATTTTGAGTCGACAAAGTTGTATTGACTTATATTCTCCAACTCCTCGGGACCGCCGGTGACTGTTTCCAGATTCGTACACCAGGCTAAGGCACGCCCCCCAAGCTCTTTGAGCCCCGAAGGCAACTGTATCGCAGTGATGTTCACGTTGCTATCGAACAAAGAAAACCCAAGTCTAGTGACTGTGTAGGTGTTGCCTTCGTAGGTGATTGTTTCGGGGATAACGACGGCACCGGTGGCTCCGGGAGCACTGGTAAGTTCTGCTGTGCCATCATCGTAAACTGTGTAAGCCCAGCCATCGACGGTCGGATAGCCGGCGATGTTTTTGGCTGAAGCCACGCAAGACAGCAGCATAGCTACGGCAAGTATGCCAAATGTCAGTAGAGTTCTTTTCATATACATCTTCTATTTAGAGGTTAGTATTGTTTGGTTTGGTTTAGTTTGGTTTGGTTTATTTTAGTTTGGTCTTTGTATAAGTTGGATGTCGTGCATTGACAGGTCGTCAGCGATGAGGCAGGTCATCGGCTATGAGGCAGGTCGGGGACACCTTATCAATACCACATAGACACGCGCCATCTTTTCAATGCAAAATTAGGACACAACCCTCTGTGGGAGATGAATATTTCGGACAAAAAGCTGTCGATTTCGGACATCATCCGCCGAAAACACATGTTTCCACATACATAACCTTGCTATCAGAGTAAGTCTGATATTTGGCTAAACATAGGGGGGGGTAGGTGTCCACAATTTGGCTCTTTCATGAACCGACTTTTTTCAAGGGGAGACACGACATCCGGTGTAAACGTGATGACTTATCAAATCGCAATTCGGGTAGATAGTGTCTCATAATCGTAAGCACGAGAGGGGGAGCGAATGACATACTCGACCACTTAGATTCTTATGCCAATAGCAATAGCTGAGCAGCTACTCTTTTTATAACTTATAATTCATTAGTAATTGGTTATCAAAAGATGTGTCGCTTTTTTCTCGTTCCTATTCATAAAGCTGACAAGGTATTCCTTATCAAAGGCCTTTATGCTTATCCCCGCCCTATCATAAAGGTTATAGATAAAATCCGTATGTTTTATTATCATCATCCATTTAGCCGGGCACTCGTTTATTAGATAGCGCGCAAGACGACGTTGGTCTTCTTGTGTAAAGGCGTTCTGTGCGTATGTACTAAATTCACTGTCATACGGAGGATCTAAAAAAACAAAATCATCCGTCTGTAAACTACATTTGTTCAAAAAGCTCTCGAAGTCGCAGCTAAAGATTTTTGTTCTTTCGAAGTGTTTGTGTACTGCCTGAGATTTATAATATTCCAATTTCTTGTACATTGTCTTGCTGTTGTACGCTATACCACCATACGGAACATTGAATTCTCCCTTTTTACTATATCGGAACATACCGCTATAAGCATAATTCCGTATAAAGAAAAACAAGGCGCAATGCAACTTGGGGTCGCACTCGGCAACTTTTTTGTTGTTATACAAGTTCCGATAGTTCATATAAACAGCACTTTTTATTGCTGTCAGTATGTTGTCGGCGACATCATTGTCCGGAAGTTTATGCTTTTTTTGTTCTAATTCGTGCATACGCAGCATCTTTCTCAGCAGGTTCTTTTCCGTTTCTTTAACGATAACATATGGCAAGACGCAAAACTCTGTCCCGATTATACCCATTATTTCCTGCTGTTTGTTTTCGCAAAACGTGTGTATTGCAGTTGTTAGTTCGGCTTTCCCCAAAACTTTTTCTCGATAAGACTGAAACATTTTGCATAGCGTTGGGTTAGCGATGAAGAACTGCTCGGCTCGCCTCCATGAGTTATCTATCGAATTGACATATTTGAAAAAAATTTCATCTGTCATAGCGATGTTTCGATAAAGATCTGCAAGTTCAGAGGATATGTCGTTGATGTAGTATTCTTCCGCATTAATTCCCATAAATACAGAGCCACCGCCGACAAAAGGCTCGAAATACCTTTTGAACATTGGCAAGTTGGGGATAATATACTTCAATTCTTTCTCTTTGCCTCCGGGCCATTTGATGATAGGCGAAAGGCCTGAACTCCGATTGACAATTTTACTTACGGTTTTTGTAGGTTTAGAGTCAAAAAACAGGTTCAGTTGCTTGTATATGCCACCATACTCTGTGACAGGCTCATTAGCAACCGAGGCTGTACTATTATCAACTATCATATTATCGGACATTTTAGTCTTTACTTGCCGGTCAACAATGTTGTCAATTCTATTTTTAGCGGCATAAAAATATTTACTATCCAATTCGATGCCAATAAACCTCCTTTGCAATTCAATAGCCGCAACTCCGGTCGAGCCAACGCCCATAAACGGATCGAACACTATATCACCGGCATTTGTTGCAATTTCTATCATCCTTTTTAAGATTGATACCGGCTTTTGAGTCGGATGCTTAGGGTCGCTTAATCGCTCAGGCCGCATACAAATCGGACTCTCTATAAAATTATGCATATCCTTTTGTGTGCTGAAATTCCATGTATGTTTTTTATTCCAACACGTAAACACCATCTCGCAACTATTCAAGAAGCCGGCCTTAAAAATTTTGGGCGCAGGGTTTGTTTTATGCCATACCATAAAGTTAGATGTATCAAACCTATGGTCAAGACAATTGTACCATCTCCCTATTTGGTTATAAGACGTGAATATGAACAAATTCCCTGTTGGCTTCAGAATCCGAATAAAATCTTCCGCCCATTCTTCCGGATTAAAATCCACCATATCCCACTCGGCAACATCATTATTCATCGCCGAACGACCAGGCAGTGGAATATTGCCTGTGGAATGTTGTCCGAGATTGTATGGAGGATCTGTCAATATAAAATCAATGGAGTTGTCCGGAATGCGTTTTATCACATCCCGGCTATCGCCCATTATTATACACTTTTGCCAATCAGGGTTCTTCATTATTCCGGCAAATACGCATTCTTGATGCGCGTTAAGGCATCTATTATCAGAGCTGAATTCTTCTTGTATTCATCAAGTACGATTTCATACCCTCGCTCACTTTTACATACAAAGTTCCAGAACATGCTGCTGATAAGAAGTTCTTCTTCTGCAAAAAACTGTCGTACACGTCCCTGCATCCATGGATTACCCTCGCCATAACGATTGTATGCCGTGGCAAAATATATCTTGATTTTCTCCTCTGAACCAAGGTTGTTTGCTAAAATACAGTATTGTTCCAACAAAGCCTCTTTTTCGGAGCGTGCTTTTTTATTATCCAAGTCTCCACCGATTTTCAATTCTATTAGAAAATGCATTCCACTTTGTGGGTCCTTGAGATAATAATCACTCTCATGTCGTTTGCTATGTCGAATGCTTGTTTTCCTACTACACATACCGATATAGTCCTTGATTTCCGGTTTCTTGTGATTAATACCTTTAGTATTCTTATACGCCTCAAGGAGTTCTGCAATATAGTCTGTCTGTTCCTGATAAATCGGGCCTTCCACATGTTGAGTCACTTCAAAATTAAGGCTGGCTATATTAATTGCCATTTTCTCAAGCATATTACCTAAGCTGCTGTCAAGTGACCGAGACAATGCCGAATAGTACTGTATATCTGCTCCAAGCGCAGCTATAAACACATTATGGATTTTCATGTTTATTGTTCCGTCCTCATCATTAAGTTCCTTCAAATGCCTATCAGAAAAACCTGAAGCATAGGCTTCTACTGCCTGCCTAACAATTGCTCGGATTGCTCTTTCTTTATTCACATTATCAGTCATAATAACATTGTACCGTTGTATGCGTATTATATTCGTTGTCTGTTTTATTTGCAAAGATACACATTTAACTGCTATAAATAGAGCACCAGGCCATAATTTCGAGAGGAAGTGCATCGCATTATGCAGTATGAGTGTTAAAAAACGCAGCTCCAATGGCGAACCCTGGAGCTGCGTATATGGGAGTGTCGCCTGAGCGGCGTCAGGCGCTTACTTAACGAGAGCTTTGCCGCGTGCTATGGCTTCTTCGTTGAGGGGAATGAGGTGATGGTGACGCTCGGGGAGGGTCTTGCGCAAGCCGCGGACAACGGCATCATCGGGCACCAGGGGACGAGCCTTGAGCAGCGCACCAAGCAGTATCATATTATATGTCTTGGAATTGCCCATTTCGATGGCTGCATCGGTGGCATCTACCGGAATGACGCGGATATCGGTGCGTGTGGGTGCGCGGTGTATGCCGTATGGGTCGTAGATGAGCGTTCCGCCGGGCTTAACCTTGCTCTCGAATTTATCAAGGGATTGCTGGTTGAGAATTACGGCAGTGTCGTAGCTGTCAACGATGGGCGAGGATATGGCGCTGTCACTGATGATGACGGTGACATTGGCTGTGCCGCCGCGCTGCTCGGGGCCGTAAGCAGGCATCCAAGTGGTTTCGAGGTTGTCCATGAGTGCGGCATAGGCCAGTATTTTGCCCATAGACAGGACGCCTTGGCCGCCGAATCCGGCTATAATGATTTCTTCTTTCATTGTCTAAGGAATTTGATGTGGGTGGGTTGGGGGTGTGTCTCGACGGGTGTCGTATCCGGCATCATTCGTTTTTGAGGTCGCCGAGGGGATATTTCTCGGTCATATGTTCGGCCATCCACTGATTGGCCTGTGCGGGCGTCATCTTCCAGCCGGAGTTGCATGTGGATACGACTTCGACAACGGAGGTGCCTTTCTTGGCCATGGCGTTTTGGAAGGCTTTTTTGATGGCGGCTTTGGTCTTGCGCACGGCGGCAGCGGTATGTACCGTCTGACGTGTAACGTAGCATGTGCCGTCCAGTCCGGCAAGGATATCGCTGATTTTCAGCGGGTATCCGTTGAGGTCGACGCGTCTTCCGTAGGGGCAGGTGGCCGTCTTTTGGCCCAGCAGGGTGGTGGGAGCCATCTGTCCGCCGGTCATGCCGTATATTGCGTTGTTGATGAATATGATGACGATGTTTTCGCCACGGTTGCAAGCGTGTATCGTTTCGGCGGTGCCTATGGCTGCAAGATCGCCGTCGCCTTGGTATGTGAAGACAACGTTGTCGGGATTGAGGCGCGACACGGCCGTGGCCACTGCGGGAGCGCGTCCGTGGGCGGCTTCCACCCAATCGACGTCTATATAATTGTAGGCGAATACGGCGCAGCCTACGGGCGCAACGCCCACAGTGCGGTCTTCGATACCGAGGTCGTCAATGACTTCGGCTACGAGTTTGTGTACAACGCCGTGGCTGCAGCCCGGGCAGTAGTGTGTATGAACGTCAAGGAGCAGGCGCGGACGTCCGGTGACCTTGTTTTCGGGTTTTATGATTTCTTCGATGGTCATTGTCGTGTGGTGTTAGAAGTGTGGTGTGTGTATGGGCCTATCACTTGCTTATTTCGGGAAAGTTTTTTCCCAAGGCCTCGAGTATCTCGCCGGGGTTGGGGACGATGCCGCCCATGCGACCGAAGTGGTATACGGGTACGCGTCCTTCGACGGCGAGACGTACGTCTTCTATCATCTGTCCGGCATTGAGTTCGACGGTGAGTATGCCTTTGACCTGATGCGAGAGGCGTGCTATTTCTTTCTCGGGGAAGGGCCAGAGGGTGATGGGGCGCAGCAGGCCCACCTTGACGCCCTTGGCGCGGGCTTCTTCGATGGCCTTAAGTGCGATGCGCGCGATGCTGCCGAAGGCCACAATCAGATATTCGGCATCTTCGGTGAAATGCTCCTCGAAGCGCACTTCGTTTTGGCGTATGCGCTCGTATGTTTGCTGGAAGCGCTCGTTGTTCTTCTCCATGAGCACGGAATCCATCTCCAGAGATGTGATGACATTGCGGTGGTCACGGCCATGCTTGCCGGTGAGCGCCCAAGGGCACTGCTCGGCTATCTGCTCGGGGGTGCGACGCGGACGCTGCTCGGGCAGCACGACTTTTTCCATCATCTGTCCTACCACGCCGTCGGCCAGTATCATAGCCGGGTTACGGTATTTGAAGGCCAAGTCCATGCCCAGGCCTACGAAGTCGGCCATTTCCTGAACCGTAGCGGGAGCCAATACTATGAGGTGATAGTCGCCGTGGCCGCCGCCCTTGGTGGCTTGGAAGTAGTCGGCCTGCGAGGGCTGGATGGTGCCCAAGCCGGGGCCGCCGCGCATGACGTTGATTATCAAAGCGGGCAGCTCGGAAGCGGCGATGTAAGATATGCCTTCCTGCTTGAGAGATACGCCGGGCGACGAAGAGGATGTCATGACGGCCTTGCCCGTGGATGCGCCGCCGTACACCATATTGATGGCGGCAACCTCGCTTTCGGCTTGCAGCACTACCATGCCGGTAGTTTCCCATGGCATCTCGGCCTCGAGGGTTTCCAGCACCTCGGACTGCGGCGTAATCGGGTAGCCGAAATAGCCGTCGATACCATAGCGGATGGCGGCGTGGGCAATGGCTTCGTTGCCCTTCATCAATTTAACTTCTTGATCCATATATTATGTCGTTTTTTGCTGTGGGTGTTTGGGTGTTTGAGGTGGGTGTCTGTAAAGGCACTCTTATTTTTGGACTACGCGGTACACTTCGATGCAGGCATCGGGACATACCAGCGCACACGAACTGCACGCTATGCACTTGTCCGGCTGTTTCATGTACGCATAATGGTAGCCGCGGTCGTTGACCTCCTTGGGCTGCAGACCGAGGACATCGGCAGGACATGCCACCACGCAAAGTTCACACCCTTTGCAGCGGTTGACGTCTACCGTGATTGCTCCAATAATTTTTGCCATAATCGTTGATTTGTTTTTGTGTTGGTGAGGATATACAGTAATTCATGGGGCACCCCCTCAGGGGTGTCGGCGTGATTGGTTACTCACGACACGCAAAGGTAAAAATTATTTCGTAACGGCCACTGCTTTTAACTTTTTATAAGAAATCCCCCGACTTGCCGGTCATAAGGTCCGGAGCGCATCAGGCTTGACATTATACGCCCATACACCGCCTCTCGTTTTCCAAATATCACTCAACACCATGCCCCTCTCTTCTTTATACCCTGTTTTCATCTATCGTCACCCCCCCAAAAAAATAGAAGTCCTCAGAGCGCCGGAAGTGAAGGGTAGAGTCCAAAGGCAAATGCAATATTACGAAAAATGACTGAAGAATTATCATCCTCCCAAAATTGACTTATCCCCCAAAACAGCAAAGCCGCGGCAGCTGTGGGGCTGTCGCGGCTTGCTATGTGCGCCCGGGGGGACTCGAACCCCCACGTCCTAAGACATTAGATCCTAAGTCTAACGCGGCTACCAATTACGCCACGGGCGCTAACGTGCCGCAAAGGTACGACTTTTTTTTGAATTGTCGGCCATTATGTGACGGTGTCTGAATGTTGAGTCACACTGCAGAGTCTGCTGAGCCAAACAACCGCCTCTCTCGGCAGCTCCATATCAGAACGGCAATAGATGTTTTCGTTCTGAAAGTTTTAGTTTTACAAAAGCATTGTTTGACTTCCCATTTTGTAACTGCTCAGCTTTAGAGGGGAGAGTAGTAGTGTTTTTGAATCGGAAAATCCGCGAGGGTGCCAAATCTCTAAATTCGCACAGACATTTGGCACTCTCGCAGAGTTTAGCTAAATTTGCATACTCAAAAGATATTCTAATACTCATGGCGCACGGTTGCCAATGAGGAGCATCCCGGAGCACAGATAGATCTTCTTATTGATCGTAGTGACAAAGTGATAAACCTTTGTGAAATAAAATATTCCAATGGTCCATTTCTTATCGACAAGAAATATATGGAGAACTTACGTAATAAGTCAACTCTGTTCCGTCAACTGACAAAAACTCGCAAAGGAATCGCACTGACACTGATAACAAGTTGTGGGCTCGTAAAGAATTCTTATTCCATGAACAGCATCCATGCACAACTTACGTCAGATGACTTATTTGCTGAAGCCTAAGATTTTGAAACTTCTGCCAAAAGGGAATTAAGCAATCATAATTGGACACCGGTGGTGTCCAAATTGATAAATCAGAGAACGCTCCGAGGTTTCTGCTGTTATTTTTCGCGGATGTCGCGGGTGAGTTGGACCATCTCGATGGCGGCGAGGGCACATTCGGTGCCTTTGTTGCCAAGGGTTCCGCCGGCGCGGTCTGCGGCTTGCTGATGATCGTCGGTGGTGAGGACGCCGAAGATGACGGGAATATCGCAGTCGCTATTGAGCAGCGTAATGCCTTGAGTGACGCTTTGGCATACGTAGTCGAAATGTGGTGTACCGCCGCGTATGACGCATCCGAAGACAATGACAACGTCGTAGGCGCCGCTTTCGATGAGCTGTGAGGCGGCGAAGGTCAGCTCGACGGCGCCGGGCACTTCGAAGGTGTCGACGTCCGAGTCATCGATGCCGGCATCTTTGAAAGTCTTGAGTGCGGCGTCGCGCAGGGCGTAGGTGATGTCGCTGTTGAAACGTGCGGTGACTATGGCGGCACGCATATCGCCCACGGCTTCGGGCATCAGCTCGAGGGGGGCGTCTTGTCGGTTATGAAGTTCGGTGGACATTGTTCCTATATTTTTTGTGGCTTTGTATATTTGGTCGTAATGTGCTGTGTGTCGTCGTGTGGCGCGTATCCATTATCGAGGATTTACGAGGCTTAGGGCGTCCTCGCGAGACATTCCGATAATGCTATCGGCGGCAATATGGCGTGCAGCTATGGTCTGAGCCACATGTGCGGTGATTGCACTGATGTCGGCCGTATTGTCGGCGCTCGCGTGTATGCCCGGGCCGAATATGGTGGCGGTAGCGCCGTCTACATGTACCATCACCGGCGCCGAGTAGCGGATGTGCTGTTCGTAGCAGGCCTGTCCGTCCGGGTTGTCGAAAATGGTGGTGAGGGCCTCGGTGTCGGTGATGACGATATGCGCGCGCTCGAGATTGTCGAGTATGGCTGGCATTACGCGCGTAATGCGTGGCGTCTGCGACGGCATAAATCCGGGCAGGTATATCATCACGGCACCTCGCTCGGCGGCGCTGTCCAGCAGCGGCACCATGCGTGCACGCATGCGCCCGTCCAAGGCATAGAATTCGCCGAAGACGACGATGTCGCCTCTGGTGATATTGGGCCAGACGATGTCGAAACATTCGTCACCATAGTTTTCGTAGCGTATGGGGCGTGTGCCCATACGTATGATTACCGGGGTCGTGCCATCGGTGAAACGGTCAATACCGGCAGTGTTGACGCCGGCTTCGGTCAGGGTATCCACGGCGGCCTGCCCCACGGGGTCGGCGGCGGCTTCGGAAAGTATGGACACCGGCACGCCTTGCCGTCCGAGAATGGCGGCAGCTTGGGCAATGCGTCCGAAGAGTCCGATATTGGCGGCACTGCCGTCTAAGTCGAAGGCCAGCGCACATTCGCCTATGCAGAAGATTTTAGACATATTGTAATATGGCCTGTTGCGGGCCGGGATTTTGATGTCAATGTATGGTGCCGTCGCCGCGTGCGGCGCTGCCGAGGTATCCGCCATGGTGGCGACGGGCGTAGTCCTGACGCGTAAACCCTATGGCGGACATCACCGCAGTGGCCAGTACGTCGCCGATTACGGTCATGCAGGTGGTGGAGGTGGTAGGCGTCAGACCCAGAGGGCATACTTCGGGGGCATGACCCGTGGAGAGAGTGACGTCGGCATCGTTGGCCAGCGGACTGTCCGGATTGCCGGTAATGACAATCAATGGTATTCCGTCGTAGAGTCCCCGTGCCAGTGCTACCAAATCGACAATTTCGCGTGTCTTGCCCGAATTGGACACCAGGAGCATAACATCGTGGGGTTGCAGCACGCCAAGGTCGCCGTGCTGGGCTTCACCCGGATGCAGATTGACAGCCGGGGTACCCGTGGACGAGAATGTCGAGGCAATGTTTTGGGCTATTTGCCCGGCCTTGCCCATGCCGGAGGCTACCAGCTTGCCGCCGAGGCGGTGTACGCGCTCTATTATGAGGGCGACGGCACGGTCGTAGGCATCGCTGACCGGAATGGCGGCGATGGCACGGCTTTCGGCGTCCAGTATATGGCGCATGGATTCTTGTATCTTGCTACTCATCGTTGGTGTTGGATAGATAATCTTGTTTTTGGCTTATTTGCTCTCGCTGATATGCGCATATGCCAAGGCATAAGCCTTGATTTGGCGCACCATGGCCAGCAGTCCGTTGGAGCGCGTGGGCGACAGATGCCGGCTCAGCCCGATGTCGTCTATGAAGTGCAAGTCGGCGTCCAATATTTCCTGCGGAGTGTGTCCGCTGAGGACGTCTACAAGCATCGATACGATGCCCTTGACGATAAGTGCATCACTGTCGGCGCTAAACACCAGCCGTCCGTCGTCATCGAGTTTGGCATCAAGCCATACACGGCTTTGACAGCCCTCGATGAGGTTTTGCGGGGTCTTGGCACTTTCGGGCATGGGTGGCAGCTGACCGCCCAAATCAATGATGCAGGCGTAACGATCCATCCAATCGTCTATTTCGCCGAACTCTTGGATGATTTCCTGTTGCTTATCTTCTATAGTCATTTTCTGATGTTTATTTCGGTATAGGTGGCCGTTATGGCTGTTGTTTAGCGGATGGTTGTTCCGAGTAGATTACATCGAGCAGCACTTGCGCCACAGCATGTAGCGTAGTGCGGTCGATATTGGCGATATTGTCGGCCATGGTGTGCCATGTGGGCGTAAATCCACCCGGTCGCCCGGCATCGATAATATCTATGGCCGGTATTCCGGCGCTTATGATGTGTACATGGTCGTCGTTGATGGCTCCGCCGCGCCTTTGGACAAAGAGTTCGCCCAATCCGCGCCGTGCGGCCGCATCCCACACCTTGGACACGACTTGCGGCGCCGAGCGCATGCTGAAGTATTCCTTGGCAAAGACGGCGCCGGCGGCGCCTACCATGTCTACGAGTATGGCATATGCCGGCATCTCGCCCTTGGTGATGTCATAGGGCATATTGCGTACCCAGTGCTGCGTACCTATGCACCACGAGTTTTCGTAGCGCATCAGCGTGGCTTCATCCGAGCCTTCGGGGGCGCTCATGCCGCTGTCCTCAGCATCCGTGAATAGTATGTCCACGCCTATACCGGGGTCTTTGGCGGCGATGTTGCGTGCCACTTCGAGCAGTACGGCCACGCCCGAGGCGCCGTCGTTGGCGCCCTCTATGGGTGTATTGTGATATGCCGGGTCCGGGTCTTCGTCCGCCCAAGGCCGGGTGTCATAGTGCGCCAACAGCAGTATGCGCCGCCGGGCAGCGCTGCCGAAGCGACCGAAAATATTCTCGAAGCGTATAGGCGTCCCGTCGGCCAGGCTTCCGGTACCGGTATGGGTGGACACCTCGGCACCGGCGTCAGCCAGATGTGTCCTAAGCATCTCGGCACATCGTGCATGTGCCGCGCTGCCGGGTACGCGCGGCCCCAGGGATGTTTGGGCCTCGACATACGCATAGACGCTGTCGGCATTTGCCGCAGGTGCCGCCGGCCTCGCGGACTGCGCCACACTATCACTGTCGGCGACGGTGGTTGTTCCCTTAGACGAACATGCCGCGGTGGAGGCTGTGGCAAAGGCGGCCAATGCGCATGATAGCAATGTGATACGTGTCTTTGTCATCGTATGTATTGATTTTCTGCCGGCGGTCGGCGATGGTGTTCTATGGGTGCAAAGTTAAAGATAATTCTCCGGATAATGCACCTGTGACGGCATCCAATCGCTTGGTGGGATATAAAAAAAGGGTAAGCTTGCTACATCGCACCGCTCAACCTCTTGCCCTTGCTTCGGTCAGGACCTGGGGGATTGGGAGGGGGCTGGTCGTGTAGGACTTACCCGAGCGCAAAGGTACGCACTTTTTGCCATTCGACAAAATAATTTTTGATTAGAGCATTGTTTTTCGGGGAATATGCGTAAATTTGTGTTCCAAACAAACCCAAAAGATTTGGATATGGAAATTATAGACTTCGGCGCACAGAACTCCCTGGTAGGGGTATACCTGTCGCAAATGCGTGACGTAGAGATACAAAAAGACCCGCTGCGCTTTCGCCGCAACCTCGAGCGCGTGGGCGAAATCATGGCTTACGAAATCAGCAAGACGTTGCGCTACAAGGCTTTGGATGTCACCACACCGTTAGGCAAATCGGTATGTATGGTCCCGGACGAGCAAGTAGTGCTGGCCACCATCTTCCGTGCCGGCGTACCATTCCACCAAGGGTTCCTAAACTTCTTTGACGGAGCCGAAAACGCCTTTGTATCAGCATACCGCAAGTACAAAGAAAAAGAGAATTTCGATGTGTGCATCGAGTACCTTGCCTCGCCGCGTCTCGAAGGCAAGACTCTTATAATATGCGACCCGATGCTGGCCACCGGAGCATCCATGGATCTGAGTTATCGTGCTTTGATAACCAAAGGCATGCCCGCCAAAATACACGTAGCTTCGGTCATTGCCTCGGTACAGGCCGTGGAATACATCAAGAGCAATTTCCCCAACGACCGTACCACCGTATGGCTGGGTGCTGTGGACGACAACATCAACGAACACAGCTACATAGTGCCCGGACTGGGTGATGCCGGAGACCTCGCCTACGGCATCAAGGAATAGACGCCTCGTAGACAACCTCACACGAGAGCACAGCAGCGTCCGATGAGGACACCAAGCGACGGATGATACAAGCTCTGCCGCCTATGTCTTGTTTTTTTACCATAAGCGAGCCGACGGGTCATTAGCCCCAAAAAGAGCGGGGGCCTCACGGCTGCCGCTCTCTTCATTCATCACATTATGCTTATTGTGCTTTCTTGTCTATTATGCTTAACCCTAAGAGACCTATTCTGTTTATTATATGAGACTTATTGCGTTGTAATTGTCAGAATTTTAAGATTGTATGGCATCGAGTCGCGCATAGCGCTTTTCGATTGTAGTCCAATCAATTATATCGGCCAGTCGTCGTAGTGCTTCGGCGCGGCGGTTTTGATAATCAAGATAATAGGCGTGTTCCCAAACATCGGCGACCAGCAGCGGCACCAAATCCTCACGCAAAGGATTGTAGGCGTTGGATCCGGCATGGATAGCGAGGCGCCGCGAGTTATCGGCCGTCAGCCATACCCATCCCGAACCGAAGACAGCCGTGCCGGCGTCCACAAAGGCGTCATAAAATCTTTCGAAACTCCCGAAATCGCGAGCTATAGCCTTGGCAAGGTCGCCCGTAGGCTCTCCGCCACCGGCTGGCGACAAACCGTAGAAATAGAAGATATGATTCCATGTCTGAGCGGCATTGTTGTACAGCGGCCCCGGGTCAGCGGTTCGGATGATGTCCTCGACGGAGGTCCAAGCAATGTCCGAAGCTGCAACCAAGCGGTTAAGGTTGTCTATGTATGTACGAGTATGTATATCCCAATGATATTGGATGGTACGCGCCGAAATGGCCGGGACAAGGCTGTCCGGAGCATAAGGCAGTTCGGGTTGCACCATTATAAGCCTGTTGTTGTCGTGCTGTGTGTCTGTATGTGCCATGATTTGATGATGTTACTTAGTCGTTTTGTCGCATCGGAGTCCGATATCCGATATTGTACTATTGTAACAACCAAACACGGATACAAAGTTTGCCGCGACATCCTTTTTTGGCGTTTTTTAACACAACCGAAGACCGAGCCGTGGCAAAGTTGCCCACGTTTTTTTGTGTAAATGCCGTCCCGGGCAACAACGGCACACAACAAATTACTCTGCATGAGAAACAAAATCATTTTATCATTCGCAGCTGCAGGCGTACTGCTGCTGTCTTCATCCTGCGCGACCCTCACAACGAAGAGCACCCAGGAAATCTCCTTCAAAGGCGTACCGGGTACGCAGCTGAAAGACGTCGACAAAAATGTACCGTTAGGCTTTGTCGGAGACAACGGATTTGCAACTGTCAATCTAAAGAAACAACTCAAAGGAAAGCGCGTAGAAGCATCCAGAGAAGGTTACACCTCGCAAAATTTCATGCTTGACACCAAGATTCGAGGACGTTTTTGGTGGAACATACTTTTGGGTATAATCCCTATTGCCATTGATGCCGCTACCGGCCAGATGATGGTATATGACAAAGATGTACTTGACGTCACGCTGCAAAAAGACACAGACACTCCGGCACAACCCGAGCCGGTCGTCGCCGTTGAGCCCCAACCTCAATCTCAGCCACAGCCCACCGGACAAGTAGTCAACCGCAACACCCCCGGAAATACGGATATGGAAAAAGCCGTTATACGCTGGTATATAGACTCGGAACCGCGCGGCGCACGCATATCCTGGCGCGTGATTTCGAATGACCCGGCCGAGGTCAAGAACACCAACGAGACTTATATTACCACCACTCCCTTGGAGGAAACACGTTCGCTGAACATCCTCGGGCTCACCTACGAAAACTCAAACAACGTCACCATCGAAGTCAAAATCGAAAAGCGTGGCTATGAAACGCAAGTCAAGCGCTATAATGTGCGCATGGCCCTCGACCAGCAGGAAATCAGCAGCTTCTTCGAACTCGTACCCAAAGTCGTAAAGAACTACCGAAATTCCCGAAACACCACCTCATCTTCCTCCAAATCCTCTAAGAAAAAGTAACCAAACACCTTAACATCAATCAAATACTTCCAACAGTTATGAAAGGACTAATAAAACGTCTTGTCGTGGCATGTATGCTTGTCGCGGCAACGACTATGACCGCCACAGCCAAGGACTACCAAGTGGCTCTGGCCTGCGATCCTGACGGCGCTGCCGTATACCTCAACGGCGAACTCGTCAGCCCTACGACTCCCGCATTTATCACCCTCAAGAAGAAAATGGCGGACAAGACCCTGATGTTCCAGTTCGTCAAAAAAGGCTATGAGTCCAAGACCGTAGTCGTCGTATTCTCAAAGAAGCAGCTCGAGAACAACGCCGTAGTCTATGGCGAACTTCGCAAGAAACCCGAGGCCACACCCAAGCCCAAAGCACAACCCGCTCCCGCACCGGCGCCCAAACCTTCGGAAACGACATTGACGGCCAATCAGGAGCGTCAACGTGTCGACCGCAACAACGCCGGCAAAACCGACATCGAGAAAACCATCATTCGCTGGTACTTCGACTCGGATCCGCGCGGCGCACGTGTCTTCTGGCGTGTGATTTCGAGCGTTCCCGCCGAAGTCAAGAACACCAATGAGACATATATGACAACCACACCTATCGAGGAAACACGCAGCTTCAACATCAACGGCTTGACTTACGCCAATTCGCGTGATGTCACCATCGAAATCAAGGTCTGCAAAAAAGGATATGAAGACCAGGTAAAACGTTTCAACGTCCGTCAGGCGCTTGATCAGCAGGAAATCAGCGGTTTCTTCGAACTCGTGTCCAAAGAAAACTACAACAGTCGCGATGACGAATAGAATTGGGAAAAACAGAACCGGGCTAATTTAATTCTCCCGGGTTATGGATGAAAGCGGGTCTGCTCTTTTTATGGTGCAGACTCGCCTTTTTTTTATGCAACAGCTTATGTCCTTTTAGTAGAATTTGTAGTCGACATCAAGCGGCGTCAGAGTTTTCGGAGCACTCCGTGCCGGACCTTTCGAACTTAGGAGTTGCGGTAGCGGTGACGGTATTGCTCCTTGACGGCATCGACGACATTGATGATATAGTCGCCGGTCTTTTCGAGCGTTCCGATGATGTCCATGTAGTATATGCCTTCTTGATACTGATATACGCCGCTGTTGACATTGGTGACGTTCTCGCTACGCAACTGGTTGCGCATATTGTTGATTTCACGTTCCTTGTTGTAGCTGGCGATGATTTTGCGTTCTTCGGGGTTTTGGATGTTAGCGATCAGGCCATTCATCATCGTCATGGCCTCGGAAACATAGCCGAACATCATGTCGATGTTGGCCAAAATGTTTTCGTTGAACTCGACGTTGCTTTGGGCTTTACGCGTCATGATTTTGCCCAGTCCGTAACAGCAGTCAGCTATAGACTCGATTTCGCTGATGACCCCGAGCATGGATGTCAGGCGCAGCTTCGAGTCGTTGGACAAGCGTCCTTCGGCGCAATGGTTTAGGTACTTGGCTATTTCGATTTCCATACGGTCGGAGATGTCCTCATATTTTTCGAGACGCGACAACAGCTTGTTGAAATCGACGCTGTTACTCTTGGTGTGCACAAGGTCTTGTGCCATCTTTATCATGCGGCCGACGCGCTCGGCATATACTCCGATTTCTTTTTCGGCCTGAGTGATATTAAGCTCGGTGGCGTTGAGCAAACCGCCGGATATAAACTTGAGGGAGAATTCTTCGTCTTCCTTGTGTCGCGACGGGAGCAGCCATTCGACTATGCGCACATACAATTTCGTGAACCATATCATTATGGAAACATTGATGAGCTTGTATGTCGTATAGAACACGGACAATCCGAACGACATGGCCACCTGCAGCTGTGTAATCATATTGTGGTGGTGCGCAATGACCGCATCGGGCGCAGAAGGCGCGGCATTAGCCATAACTTGGTTGTACATTGCCGGGTCGGTGGCCTTGAGCTCGGTGGTGTATCTGTACAATTCGGTAGGGTCACCCAGCCCGAGCCATTCGGTCAGGTGCGCAGACATATTGACAAAGGGATGGAACACAGCCAAAAGCCATGTCATACCCAGGACATTAAACAGCACATGCCCGGCTGCCGTGCGTTTGGCGGCAATATTGCCGCTCAACGATGCCAGTACCGGGGTAATAGCCGTACCGATGGCGGCACCCAGTACAAGTCCGCAGGCCAGCGGATACTCAATCCATCCTTTGCTGCACATAATCAACGTGATGGCAAAAGTAGCCGCCGATGACTGTATGACGCAGGTCAGCACCATGCCCACCAGTACAAATAGCAACAGCGACATAAAGCCCATATTGGTGTAGTACGAGAGCGACTCGAACACCTCGGGGTTGGACTGCAGGTCGGGGACGTAGTCGTTGATGATGTTCAAGCCAAGGAACAGCAGCGAGAAACCGACAAGGAATTCGCCGAGGCTCTTGGTGCGGCTGCCTCGCATAAAAAGCATGGGCACAGCCACGGCCAGTATCGGCATGGTCACGGCCGAGATGTCAACCTTGAAGCCGAAGAGGGCGATAATCCATGCCGTGAAGGTGGTACCCACGTTGGCACCCATGATTACGGCCATAGATTGGGCCAAGGACATCAGTCCGGCGTTGACGAAGCTGACAACCATCACTGTCGATGCCGATGAGCTTTGAATCAATGCCGTGATGGTGAAACCGGTAACCACGCCTTTGAAGCGGTTACGTGTCATTGCCGACAGTATGTGGCGCAAGCGGTCGCCCGCGGCTTTTTGCAGGCCTTCGCTCATCACCTTCATACCATACAGAAATAGGCATACCGATCCGAGTAGGCCCAAAAAATCAAAAAATCCGTAGTCCATGTCGCTGGTTAGGTGGATATTGGAGTAAGTTCGTACTTTCGTTCTATTGACCGTGGTCGTCGTTGCCAACCTCGGCAATGGTTAAGTGCCACGGGAAGAGACGCGTACTTTCCGACTGCAAATTTACTCGAATTTTATATATTATTTATGTTTGCTTAGCGTTTTTTTCATCTTTAGTAAACATTCGGACAGCCTTTCGGTTTGCTTATGCACTGTATGTCGCTGAACATTAGATGCTGACATCGCCCGACACCGCTATGGTCCGAAAAACGGCTCAAAGCTACGCCGACACGCACCTATGCGCCGTATTTTCCAATAATTGTGCCTTTTGGACTACAAAAGGAACGGATACATCTGTTTCACTCGCGGATTTATTCGTAATTTTGCGGAGTGAATACACCCTGAGACGGAGGCATCACATAAATTAAACATGCAGGACAAACGCTCCACATATTCTTCGGCAGTATTACGCTGCCTTATGTGTCTGATGATGGCGACGTTATGCGTATCCATACCGGAAGATGCGCCTGCGCAGATTGTATCCTCAACGGAGCAGCGCATCGATGCAGACTCGATGCGTCGCGCCTTTGACAAACGCCCGTATTTCGGGCTGTACAAGGACAACTACTTTATCTTCGGACCGGCAATAGGCAGTCGCCCCACCAACGAGAATACCAATGTCAAGTTTCAGATTTCGATTTCGCAACGTCTGACACGTTCCACACTACCATTAGGCACTTATCTGTACCTGTTTTATACGCAGAAAGTATTCTGGAACGTTCTGGAGAAGTCGCTGCCCATGACCGACCTCAACTTCAATCCCGGTATCGGACTTACCAAGCCGCTGTTTGTCAAGAACCGTTATATCGGCAAAGTGACGCTGATGGCCGAGCACGAAAGCAACGGCCGCGATGGCGACGCCTCGCGCTCGTGGAACAAAATATCCTTGGGCGCCAACGTGATGATAGACCCCATGCTTATGGTACACGGCAAAGTATGGATACCAATCATTGACGGCGAAAACAACCGCGACATCCTCGATTACTGCGGACTTTATCAAGTGGGGCTGCAATTCTTCAGCTCCAATCGCCGTTTCAACGCCGGAGTCACACTGGTGAAGCGCCGCGGCTGGCGCCAAAGCTACAACACAACCATCGAATTCAGCTACCGACTCTGGAAGCGCGACAACCAATTCATTTTTCTGCAATACTATAACGGCTATGGCGAAGGCCTGCTCGAGTACAATAAATTCCATAGCCAGTTGCGCATAGGCATAGTCATAAAGCCGCAACTGTTCAGCGACTATTGACAGATGCACACCCGGGCGTTATCGTCCCGGCACATGCGTGGCATCGACAGCTTGCCCACTGCCCGCCATCTTTCTATCATCAAGGACAAAAAGCAAACCTCCATAGTTTCAGTACCCTCAACCTCGATGAAGTCACCTTGTGCGACTTAGACACAATAATAATAAAAATGCAACGAGAGCGCCCTCGCATGGGAGCGCCCTCGCCGTATATATGTGCCTCGTAAGAGATTACTTCACAAAGACTTTGGAGACCTTGTCGCCTGCCACCTTGATGTATACGCCATTTGCAGGACGATCCACGCGTACACCCTGAAGGTTGTAGAAGACAGGAGTTGCGGCTGCCTCGGCATCAATGTCGCCGATACCGCTGTAGCGGTCCACCTTGAGCCACGAAGATTGGTTGGTGTCAAGATTGTGATAGAATGTCAGTTTGATACTCTCGGTGATGGTGGAGCTGATGTTATTGGCATTATATTTCAGCTCGGTAGTCTGGCCCGCTTCGATAGATTTGTCGTATACGCCGTAATTAACTGCGTTCCAGTCGGCTGTGGCAACCTTAAATTCGCCGAGCAGTCCTTCGGGCAGCGTCAGTTCGTAGACGTTTTCGCCGGAAGCGTTTTTCTCGACAAAGTTAAATTTGTAGGCGTCTTTTGCCGCCCATCCCGTGGCTTCGCCGAGTATATAAATCTCAAAAACATCGGTGTACGAGCCTTCTCCTTGCAACTCAAGGGTCTTGGCATCCATGTTTACGACCAGTTTGAAGTCGCCTGTAGCAGGCACCACCATGTTTCCGCACTTGCCTTCCGTCCAAGTCACGGCGGTGTTCAGTGGCAGAGTGTAGTTACCATTGTCATCGGCCATGCCGAAAGCAGCGGCATTGAAGGTGGACCAGTCGCCTTTGGCGGTAGATAGTTTGAACATCTGACCCTGCTTGGCGTCGGTCATGTCATAGGTGTATACGCCGTCGGCGTAGGTGAGCGTTGCCGATTCCTCGGGAGTCCAAGTAGCGGTCAGTCCGGGCACGTTGCCGGTAATATATACCGGGCTTTGTGCCGAAGCAGTGGCGACTGCAGCAGATACAACGGCTGCCATCGCAAAAATACGGTAGCTGTGTTTCATAAAAACAAGTAAATAAAAAGTAAGTAGTATGATATAGTATTCAAAAAGAATCCTTGCGGATCTTTTTCGGCCGTAAAATTACGCATTATTTTTCTATCTACCACATTTTCACTCTTTTTTTCTAAAAATATAAAACCGCAACCCCGAAGAACGCAACCGCAGGTGATTTTGCCATTTAGGGAAAATATGACTAAATTTGCGATGTCGCAGCAGTTCGGGATATACAGACAACCACACTGCCGCGCATGTACGTACAACATAAAAAATTAATACACATGCTATTATCCATGACCGGCTTCGGCAAAGCCACCGTAGTCATACCAGGACGGACAATTACCGCCGAAGTAAAGTCTCTCAACTCGAAGCAATTCGACCTCAGTACACGCATTCCTTCATCCCTACGCGCCCACGAGATAGATATGCGCAACATTCTGGCCTCCAAGCTGCAACGCGGCAAGGCCGACTTTGCCATCACTGTCGAGAATACGGCGGCAGCGGTATCTTGCCACCTCAATGTGGACAATCTGGCTGCATATCGCGCACAGGTGTCCGAGGCCGCCGTGGCCTTGGGCATACCCGAACCGGAGGATTGGTACAGCGTATTGCTGCGCTTCCCGGACGTGATGCAGGCCAACGAGGAAGAAAGCGTGGACGATGAGGCTGTCGCTTGCGCATTGCGCGAAGTCACCACACTGGCCGCCGATGCGCTGCTGGACTACCGTCGCGCCGAAGGTCGAAAGCTGGAAGAATTCTTTGCAGTGCGCATACAGCACATTTCAGAATTGCTGGCGCAAACTCCCCAATACGAGGCCGAGCGCATACAGCGCATACGCACACGCATGGCCGAGGCGCTCCAAAGCATCCCCGTCATCGAATACGACAAGGGACGACTGGAACAGGAAATGATTTTCTACATAGAGAAACTCGATGTCAACGAGGAGCGCCAACGTCTCACACAACATCTGGCTTACTTCTTGGAAACCATGGAACAAGACCCCGGACAAGGCAAAAAACTCGGATTTATCGCCCAGGAAATGGGACGCGAAATCAACACTCTCGGATCCAAGTCCAATCATGCCGAAATGCAACGCATAGTCGTGATGATGAAAGACCTCCTCGAACAAATCAAGGAGCAGGTACTCAATGTAATGTAACCCTCCATACCACCAATTATGAAACAAGGCAAGATTATTGTCATCAGCGCTCCCAGCGGCTGCGGCAAGTCCACAATTATCAACGCCATACTTGATGCGGGCGACATAGACATGCGCTTCAGTGTCAGCGCCACCAACCGCTCGCCTCGTGACGGCGAAGTCGATGGCGTGCATTATCATTTTATGTCCACCGACGAATTCCGTAACGCCATAGCCGAAAACCGATTTATCGAATGGGAAGAAGTATATCCCGGACGATACTACGGCACCTTGACTTCGGAAGTCGAAAACGCCATAAACGCCGGCGATAATATCATACTTGACATAGACATAAAAGGCGCTCTCAATGTCAAGCGCCATTTCGGCAACCTTGCTCTCACCATATTCATCCTGCCGCCGGACATAGATACCTTGCGCCGGCGTCTCGAAACACGCGGCACCGACGACCCCGAAGCCATTAATCAGCGCGTGGCTAAGGCCGAATACGAAATATCCTTTGCCGGACAATGCGACATGCGCATCACCAACGATAACCTCGATACAGCCATAGCCGAGACACGCCAAGCCATCATTTCTTTTCTGGAAAAATAAATCCGTCCTTCAGCCCGTCCGAAAGTCCATATATAAACAACAGGAAAACGAACTTTCTCCGACACACGCATATGAAAGAAACCATCGGCATACTCGGCGGAACTTTCAGTCCCGTGCATATAGGGCATATTGCTCTGGCTTCATATATGGTTCAATGGAAATATGTGGACCGTGTATGGTTGGTGCTGTCACCACTCAACCCACTGAAACAAGCATCGGATATTCTGCCTGATGCACTGCGCATGGAGATGCTCGAAAAAGCCGCACACGACATCGACGGAGTAGAGCCTTGCGATATAGAGTTGTCAATGCCTCGCCCCTCCTACACCATAGACACACTGCGCAAACTGGCCGTCACTTACCCGGACAAGAATTTCAAACTTATTATAGGCAGCGACAACTGGCTCATCTTTAACCGGTGGCGCGACCACGACAAAATACTCACCGAATTCGGCGTCTTGGTATATCCGCGCTATGGCTACGAAATCACCGAGGATAAGATGCACGAGCGTATGCGTCAGGTTCATGCGCCCATATTCGAAATATCAAGCACAATGATACGTCAAGGCATTGCCGACGGACGCGACATGCGTGCCTTTGTACCCAAAGAAGTCTACGAGTATATCATCCTAAACAAACTCTACAAAAACTGACAATGCCACTTTCCAATAATACATTAGCCGTAATGGCGCTGTGCAACGAATATTGCCAGGCCATACAATCCGTAGCTTCGGGCCAACTCGCCGGCGATGATGATACATCGGCACGCGATACCTTCGTAAGCACTATGTTGCGACTGCTACCGCGCATATACATTGCCGCCAATGACATTCCCGAAAGCATAGACGACACCGACGCATATATTGCCGATGTGCTCGACGAAGACTCTTATGAAGCACTACGCAGCGCCATCGAACAACTGCTGGGCGCCGATGACACCTACCTTGAAGTATTCCATCAAGATATGAAATACTCCGATACGCCTATTGCCGCAAGTATTGCCGAAGGTCTCTGCGACATCTTCCAAAGCACTTACAACTACTTGCAAACCATACGCGACGATGCCACCGACCGGGTGGTCGATGCAGCCACCGAGGCTCTGCGTGCCGACTTCATCCAGTATTGGAGCGGAATATTATGCAACGTCCTGCGTGCGCTCAACGCCCTGCGTGCCTGCTGATACACACCATAAATAAGCATCATCGTCAATTGATATTGACAATACGATAATACAATACATCCAAAACTCATAGAAAAAAAACGCCATGCTTTCACTCAAAGAATTTCTTGATGCCTCAGTGGTCAATTTCTGGGCCATTGACACTATATGCCACCAATTATATTACGAAGGCTTCCAATTTTTGGATGCACGCAAGCAATGGGACCTCGTCCCCGGAGGCAAATATTATACGCTGCAAAACGGCACCGCCGTCATTGCATTCATTGTACCGGACAGCGGCGACAAAAAACTCCACGCCCCCGACCGCTTCCACATCATCAGCGCCCACAGCGACTCTCCCGGATTTCGTGTCAAACCCAAATGCGAGATGCTTGGCGAAGGTCGTATGCTGCGCCTCAATACCGAAGTCTATGGCGGCCCTATATTGTACACCTGGTTTGACCGCCCGCTTTCCCTGGCGGGACGCGTGATACTGCGCGGCGATGATGCCATGCACCCTGTCACACGTCTGGTGCGTTTCGACCGCCCCATGCTCACCATCCCACACCTGGCAATACACTTCAATCGCGCCGTCAACGAGGGCAACCCCCTATCTCGCCAACGCGACATGCTCCCTGTAGTGGGTACGCTTCCCGAAGATGAAAAACCCGAAGGATGGTTGTGCCGACAGATTGCGGCCGAGCTCGAAGTCAAAGCCGAAGATATTCTCGATTACGATATATCGCTATACGACACCACCAAAGCCTGCACCGTAGGCGCTTATGAAGACTATATCACCTCGGGACGCATAGACGACTTGAGCATGGTACATGCAGCCACTGCCGCCATCACCGATACACAGCCTTCGTCCGACGGCACACTCAAGGTCATGGCCATCTTCGATAACGAAGAAACCGGTTCAGGAACCAAGCAAGGAGCCGGATCGCCTATACTGGACTACGTACTGCGACGAGTATATGCCGCCGCCGATGCTCCCGAAGAAAAATACCTGCGCAGTGTCGCCGACTCCTTTATGGTCAGCGCCGACAACGCCCACGGCGCACATCCTAACTATATGGACAAATACGACCCCACCAACCATCCGTTGCTCGGTGGCGGCCCGGTCATCAAAATCAACGCCAATTGCAAATACATGACCGATGCAGACAGTGCCGCCGTATTTGCATCTATATGCAAGGATGCCGGAGTACCGGTACAGTATTTCGTCAATCACAGTGACGTTGCCGGAGGGTCGACTCTGGGCAACATTCTCACCTCGCAGATACCGCTACGCGGTGTCGATATGGGTGCCGCCGTCTGGGCTATGCATTCGGCGAGAGAAACCGCCTCGCTACGCGACCACGAAATGATTATCCGCGCATTCAAAGCTTTCTACGCACAAAAATAAAGTAAGAAAAAAAAGAAAAGGAGCGGTCGATATGCTCCTTTTCTTTTTATTTATAAAAACTCCTATACTCTACATATAGTGTCAATAAGTATGTCTATAACTGATAAGAAACTATTGAAAATTATATTTGGAAATATCGGAGACTTGAACATATAAGGAGAAAATATAAAAGCACCAAAAAAATTAAATAATAAGTTATCGTATCCTCTTTCTACCATTTTCTACCATCTTTTCAACCTACGAGATCCTAATACTGCCGAAAAGTTATTAACTTTGCACGTTATCCACACCATGTTTATAAAGTTTGTATCTTGTTGTGGATAAGCAAAACCGGGTGTTTATAACCCCTAAGGACAATATACAACAAGATGTTGATAACGTATTTTCCAAATTTTCAGTGAAAAAGTTATAATCTTTATCTACACCCATTATTGTTCTTATAGAAATTTTGAAGAAATTATTTTCATTAAACCTTATAATAAAATATGGATGTTGAAAACTCCGGACGACAGTCCGTCGAAGCACTCAAAGAAGATATACAGCGCCTCAAGAAGGAACGCGGTGCTGTCATCATGGCGCACTATTACCAGCAGCCCGAAGTGCAGGACATCGCCGACTTCATAGGAGATTCTTTAGCACTGGCTCAGCAGGCCACCAAACTGCCTCAAAAAGTGATAGTGCTGTGCGGCGTCCATTTCATGGCCGAAACTGCCGCCATCCTGTGTCCGGAGAAGACTGTGATTATTCCCGACCCTACGGCCGGATGTTCTTTGGCCGATTCGTGTCCGGCCGATCGCTTTGAGGCTTTTATCAAGGATCATCCCGGACATACGGTCATATCGTATGTCAACACCTCGGCAGCCGTTAAGGCTCTCAGTGATGTTTTGGTCACCAGTTCGAATGCACGCAAGATTGTAGAAAGCCTGCCCAAAGATACTCCCATCATCTTCGGTCCGGATCGCAATCTTGGAAGTTATATCAACAGCGTCACCGGACGCGATATGGTACTGTGGGACGGCGCCTGCCATGTGCATGCACGTTTCAGCGTTCAAGGTATCATAGACCTCAAAAAACAATATCCCGGAGCCCCGGTGCTGGCTCATCCCGAATGTCCCAAAGCGGTGCTTGTGCTTGCCGACCATGTAGGATCTACGGCGGCTTTGCTCAAATACGCACAACAAAGCGATGCTGATACCTTCATCGTAGCCACCGAAAGTGGCATACTACATCAGATGCACAAAAGCTGTCCGGAAAAAAATTTCATACCGGCGCCTCCGGACGAACTTGGATGCGGATGCAACGAATGTTCGTTTATGAAACAGATAAACCTTGAAAAAATACGCATCTCGTTGCGCGACATGGCTCCGGTAGTCAAGGTGGATGCCGAGACAGCTCGCCGTGCCATCGTTCCAATAAAGAGGATGCTCGAACTTTCGTGAAATATACATAATAAAAAAATACACACTATATATAATGGAATATAATCATCGCGACATCGAAGCCCGCTGGCAAAAGTATTGGCGTGACAACAATACATACCGCGTAGACATAGACACCAAACGACCCAAATACTATGTACTTGACATGTTCCCCTACCCCTCGGGAGCAGGTTTGCATGTTGGACATCCCTTAGGATACATTGCCTCGGACATTGTAAGCCGTTACAAAAGACTCAAAGGCTTCAATGTACTACATCCCATGGGATATGATGCATACGGATTGCCTGCCGAGCAGTATGCAATACAGACCGGACAACATCCTGAGGTGACTACTCAAACCAATATAGCACGCTATCGCGAACAACTGGACAAGATAGGATTTTGCTACGACTGGTCGCGCGAAATACGTACATGTGACCCCGAGTATTACAAATGGACTCAATGGACTTTTAAGCGCATGTTCCTGAGTTACTATGACACTCAGGCTTGCAAGGCCATGCCCATCACCGAACTTGTGGCACGTTTAGAAAAGGAAGGTGCCAATGCCGACACTCCGGCAGCCTCTTCGCAGGTACTTACTTTCTCCGCCGACGAATGGAAGTCTATGGATGCCAAGCAGCAGTCTGACGTGTTGATGAACTATCGTATAGCATATCTCGGCAACACCATGGTCAATTGGTGTCCCAAATTGGGAACGGTACTGGCCAATGACGAAGTATCCGAAGGCGTATCGCTCCGCGGCGGTTACCCGGTAGAGCAAAAAGTGATGTACCAATGGTGTCTGCGTGTGAGTGCATATGCCGAACGCCTGCTTAAGGGACTTGACACCATCGATTGGACCGACTCGCTCAAGGAAACACAGCGCAACTGGATAGGTCGTAGCGAAGGAGCAGAAATGCATTTTTCCATCGAAGGAAGAGATGATATAGACCTCGAAATATTCACCACTCGTGCCGATACGGTTTTTGGTGTTACTTTTATGGTGCTTGCTCCCGAAAGCGAATATGTGGACAAAGTCACCACCGCCGAACAGCGCGAAGCCGTGACATCCTACATAGCCGCTACCAAGCGCCGCACCGAACGCGAGCGACTCATGGACAAGCATGTCAGCGGTGTATTCACCGGCGCATATGCCGTCAATCCTCTTACGGGTAAAAAGATACCTATTTGGGTAAGCGACTATGTACTTGCCGGATACGGTACAGGCGCCATCATGGCAGTGCCTGCACATGACAGTCGTGACTACGCCTTTGCCCGGCATTTCGATCTTCCTATAATTCCGCTTATAGAAGGTGCCGATGTATCCGAGCAGTCTTTCGATGCCAAAGAAGGCATCATGATGAACAGCGAAGGCCACGAACTTAATCTCAATGGACTTACCGTCAAGGAAGCTATTGCCGCAACAAAAAAATTTATAAAGGAAAAAGGCATAGGCCGTGTTAAGGTTAACTATCGTCTGCGTGATGCCATATTCTCGCGTCAGCGCTATTGGGGCGAACCTTTCCCCGTATACTACAAGGAGGGTATACCTTGTATGCTCGATGACAAGGACCTGCCGCTGTTGTTGCCCGAAATAGATGCATATTTGCCTACAGAAAAAGGTGAGCCGCCATTGGGACGTGCCAAGAACTGGAAAACTGCCGATGGCTATCCCTTGGAACTGAACACTATGCCGGGATTTGCCGGCAGTTCGGCTTACTATCTGCGATATATGGATCCGCGCAATCACGATGCACTTGTATCCAAAGAGGCTGACGAGTACTGGCGCAATGTCGACCTATATATAGGAGGCACCGAACATGCCACGGGACACTTGATTTACAGTCGCTTTTGGAATAAGTTTCTTTATGACCTCGGAATTGTGGTAGAGGAAGAACCTTTCAAAAAACTCATAAACCAAGGCATGATACAAGGGCGCTCGAACTTCGTATACCGCATCAAGGATACTAATACCTTTGTGAGTGCAGGCAAGAAGAAAGACTACGATGTAACTCCCATACATGTGGACGTCAATATAGTAAAGAACGATGTACTCGACACGGAAGCCTTCCGTAAATGGCGTCCCGAATACAACGATGCTCAATTCGTCCTCGAGGATGACGGCCGCTATATATGCGGATATGCAGTCGAAAAGATGTCCAAATCGATGTTCAACGTTGTCAATCCCGATGATATAGTAGCCACTTACGGTGCAGACACTCTGCGTCTCTACGAGATGTTCCTCGGTCCTTTGGAGCAGTCCAAGCCGTGGGATACTAACGGTATAGACGGTGTAAATAGATTTCTAAAAAAATTGTGGGCTCTCTTCTACAAAGGAGAAGAATTTTTGCCGGATGACAGCGCCGCTTCCGAAGAAGACCTGCGCAGTCTCCATCGTCTTATAGCCAAGGTTACGGCCGACATTGACAATTTCTCGTTCAACACCTCGGTGGCCGCCTTTATGATATGTGTAAACGAACTTACCTCGCATCGCTGCCGCAGCCGACAGGTATTGCAATCGCTTTTGGTGTTGCTTACACCATTTGCGCCGCATATTGCCGAAGAATTGTGGCATGCGCTTGGCAACACTACCACCATCTGCGATGCCCAATGGCCGCAAGCCGAGGAACGCTATCTCAAAGCCGATACACAGACGTATGCCGTGTCCTTCAACGGCAAGGCACGCTTTACCATTACTGTGGCTGCCGGTACCGAACGTGCCGATGTCGAGCGTTTGGCACTCAGCAATTCCGCCGCTACCAAGTGGTTGGAAGGCAAGCAGATTGTAAAAATTATAGTAGTGCCGGGCAAGATAGTTAATGTCGTAGTTAAATAAAAAACATTCCAATAAAATAATCATACAATAGACATAAAACACTATCTAATCACACCTCTTGCAAAATAAATAATAATATGGAATACGATTATTTGGTCATAGGCTCCGGTATAGCCGGCATGAGTTTTGCCCTTAAAGTGGCGGAGCACGGTCGTGTAGCTTTGATATGCAAGACTACTCTCGATGAGGCCAACACTGCATTGGCACAAGGCGGGGTCGCTTCGGTGACCAATCTTGCCGTGGACAACTTCGAGAAACACATACATGATACTATGGTAGCCGGAGACTGGCTCTCCGACCCGGCAGCAGTACGCGCCGTGGTCACCGGAGCGCCCAAGGGTATCAAAGATCTGCTGTCTTGGGGTGTGAACTTTGACCGTCGCGAAGACGGGTCTTTTGACTTGCACCGCGAGGGTGGACATAGCGAATTCAGAATACTGCATCACGCCGACAACACCGGATTCGAAATACAACGCGGTCTTATAGAGGCAGTGCGACATAACCCCAATATAGACATCTACGAGCATCATTTTGCCATAGAAATCATCACCCAACACCATTTGGGACGCATAGTGACACGCCGAACTCCTGACATAACTTGTTATGGAGCATATGTACTGGACCAAGAGACAGGCAAGGTTGAAAAATTCCTTGCACGCGTAACTGTCATGGCTACCGGCGGCGTCGGCGCCGTATACCAGACAACAACCAATCCGCTTGTAGCCACCGGCGATGGTATAGCTATGGTATACCGTGCCAAGGGAACGGTCAAAGATATGGAATTTATACAGTTCCATCCTACGGCGTTGTTCCACCCGGGCGATCGTCCATCATTCCTTATTACCGAAGCCATGCGCGGCTATGGTGCGGTATTGCGCAACCTACGTGGCGATGAATTCATGCAGAAGTATGACCCGAGATTGTCGCTGGCGCCGCGTGACATTGTTGCACGCGCTATAGACAGCGAAATGAAACTCTACGGCGACGACCATGTATATCTTGACGTAACGCACAAAGACCCCGAAGAGACACGCCATCACTTCCCCAATATTTATCAGAAGTGCTTGAGCCTCGGCATAGATATCACCAAAGATTATATTCCCGTGGCACCGGCTGCCCATTACCTTTGCGGCGGCATCGCCGTCGATCTGGACGGTCAGTCTTCGATACATCGTTTGTATGCTTTGGGCGAATGCAGCCGCACGGGACTACACGGAGGCAACCGCTTGGCATCCAATTCGCTGATAGAAGCTGTGGTATATGCCGATGCGGCAGCACGACACGCCGTGGCCCATGCCCCCGGATACGAATTGCGCCATGATGTCCCGGACTGGAACGACGAGGGTACACGCCATCCCGAAGAAATGGTGTTAATTACCCAAAGTATCAAGGAAGTCAACCAAATCATGGGTACATACGTGGGTATTGTGCGCTCTAATCTACGTCTTGACCGTGCCTGGAATCGTCTCGATATACTGTACGAAGAAACCGAGAAACTGTTCAAGGAATCAAAAGTGTCACGTGATATTTGCGAATTGCGCAATATCATCAACGTGGGCTACCTGATTATGCGGCAAGCCAAGGAACGCCACGAGTCGCGAGGCTTGCACTACACTGTGGACTATCCCCCGGTACCGCACGACCATCAGTGAAAATGAAGCGGCGCAGCATGGTCATAGCGCTGGCCGCCGTAGCAATCATGGTAGCCGGCACGCTATGTTCCGCCTCAGGGCAGGAACAAGGCCCGGATATGCGCCTGCCTTCTGCACGCGAAAATATTTACCAAGGATACAACTTCGTAGTCGATCCGGAAACGGGCGACACAATGACAATATTTTTCCTTCGTCCTTTCACGGTGTATCCGCCTATGAAATTCCGAAACAAGAAGGAAGAGGAATTCTATTGGCGAACCGTGCGCAATGTCAAGGTAACCCTTCCGTATGCCAAAATGATACGCGAGACACTTATCGAGACATACGAGTACATAGAGACTTTTGACACACAGAAGGAGCGTGAGCAATATCTCAAACGCATGGAAAAGGAACTTTTCAAACAGTACAAGCCAATACTCAAGCGACTGAGCAAAAGCCAGGCGCGGCTTTTGGTAAAGCTTATACAGCGCGAAACCGACCAATCGTCATACGAAATTGTCAAGGCATTTCTCGGTAGCTTTCGAGCCGTATTTTGGCAAGGCTTCGGAAGGCTTTTCGGCGTCAACCTGCGAGGCAAGTTCCAACCCGAGAAGAAACGTGAAGACGCCATCATAGAACGCGTGGCTACGCTTGTCGAACAAGGCTCATTATAACACCGCTGCCGACCATGGATATAGACAAAATACTGGGAAGATACGGGTCGTACCTCACTGTCGAGCGTGGATACAGCGACAACACGCGCGATGCATACGTCACGGACGTTTCAAAGCTACTCAATGCGCTTGCTGCCGCAGATATCGACCCGACCAAGGCCACTGTGGACGACTTGCGTACATTCATGGGCGACTTGCACGACCTCGGTATCATGCCGCGCTCGTGCGCACGCATACTCAGCGGCATCAAGAATTTTTACCGTTATTTGCGTCTCGAGGGCATCATGGAAACCGATCCTACCGAATTGCTCGAAAGTCCGTCCGTGGGGTCGCGTCTGCCCTCGGTACTCTCATTGGAAGAAATAGACGCCTTGATAGCGGCTATGGAGGACACCCCTACGGGACGCCGCAATCGCGCAATCGTAGAAACCATGTACGGTTGCGGACTGCGTGTCTCCGAGTTGTGTGCACTGCAGATTTCGCACATAGACTTTCGCAATGCGGTAATGCTTATAAGAGGTAAAGGCTCCAAGGAACGACTCGTGCCGGTCAACGAAGTGGCATTGACGCGCATAAAAAACTATGTGGACACCGACCGTAATGATGTTCCTATAGCATCGGTCGATGCCGATACGGTGTTCCTCAACAGCCGTGGCCGACATCTGTCGCGTGTTATGATTTTCTACATATTGCGCGATGCGGCGGCGCGTGCCGGCATACGCACTCCACTGTCGCCGCACACGCTGCGACACTCTTTTGCCACCCATCTTCTTGAAGGCGGCGCCAACCTCCGTTCAATACAGCAGATGCTGGGACATGAGTCTATAGCCACCACGCAGATATATCTCCATATCGAAAACTCACGTCTGCGCCAGGAGATACTCGAACATCACCCCCGTTACAGACAAAATACAACCAAGACACCCAACGGCTGACATCCATCATACAACCTAAAAGACTGATAACAAATATATTTCCTAATATCCGAATAACATCCACACCCAAAGACATGTCCACTATATACCTGAACCTCGGCAGCAACCTCGGCGACCGTCGCGCCAATATCGAAAGAGCCATACTCATGCTGGCATCACGCTATCCCCGGTCTCGCATACGGCGTGCCCCGGAAATACAGAGCGATGCATGGGGCTTCGATACAGTCAACCGGTTTATCAACGTCGGCATCGCCATCGATCTCCCGGAGGGACAGCAAGTGGAACCCCTTGCATTATTGGATCAAATACAGGCTATAGAGCAGATCATAGCCCCCGGCGAGACACACCGCAACTCCTTGGGCGACTACATAGACCGTAGCATCGACATCGACATCATAGCCATAGACGACTTGGTGTATTCGCATCCGCGGCTCAAAATTCCGCATCCGCATGCTGCCGCACGCACGTTTGTCATGAGACCTATGCACTTCCTGCGCCCCGGATGGACGCCCGAAAGCACCATGACCGCCGGCGCGCCGCGCAAAAAAACCACCGCAGAGATGCACCGCGATACTATAGAGCAATTCCATTCCAAGGAAAAACTGCCGTTGATAATAGTACTGGACAACATACGCTCGCTCAATAATATAGGTGCAATTTTTCGTACATGTGACGCCTTTGCCGTGCGACATGTGTGCCTGTGCGGCATCACCGCCACACCTCCATCGGTGGAGATACACAAGACAGCCCTCGGTGCCGAAGATTCGGTGGACTGGTCTTACTATGACAATACCCTCGAAGCCATATCCGTATTGCACAGCCGCGGATATGCTGTGTGCTGTCTCGAGCAGGTGCACGGAAGTGTTTCGCTCCAAGATTTTGCGCCAACGGACGGACGCGGATATGCAATAGTCGTAGGCAACGAGGTTGATGGCGTGGACCCGGCCGTGGTGGCTGCCAGCGACATATATCTCGAAATACCGCAATTCGGTACCAAACATTCGCTCAATGTCAGCGTCTCTGCCGCCATAGCCATGTGGCACATAGTCATGCGTCTTACCGGCAACACCTGACGGTATCCCGCCACCACCGCCTTTCACGCTTTTAGAAAAATGGCTACCTTTGCGGTAGTATTAAAGGACCATGAAATGAAAGCAGAAGAAATCAAACAATTATTCGAGAGCTTCGAGGCCATAGCCATAGAATATGAAGGCGTTGAATGTTGGAGTGCACGTGAGCTTTACCCTGTATTGGGATATGCCCGATGGGATCGTTTCAAAGAAGCTATAAACAGGGCCAAAGAGTCCTGCGTAAATGCAGGAGAGTCAATTACCGACCATTTTTCCAACGTCGGGAAAATGGTCTTGCTTGGATCAGGTGCTGAACGTCAGATAGATGACATACTGTTGACGCGCTATGCCTGCTACCTTATAGCCCAAAACGGCGACCCACGGAAGCCCGAGATTGCTTTTGCGCAAAACTATTTTGCGGCGGAATAGCTGCTATGTTAAAGATTATTGCTACCTTTGAATGCACGTTAAACAGATTTACCCTCTGAGTAATGATACAAAGCGATTGATTCACAACTATTTCGGGACTGCGTATGGTTTCGAAAGCGTCTTTAGTGCCTTTTCCAAAGGCTTATATTTAACATGAAAAATTGTAATTAGATATATTAATATTCACCCTAACCACTAAATCACATTTTTTGGAATGAAAAGACTATTATCAGTATTCGTGGTGATGTGCCTGACATGCATAGGCATGCTCGCCCAAGGCACCATGAAATGTACCGGTATTGTCGTTGACCAAGACGGCGAACCTATCATTGGCGCCAGTGTGGTCATCACCGGCAAGAATGCCGTAGGCACCACTGATGTCGACGGACACTTCAACGTGACCGTCCCGGCCAAGACATCCACACTCACTTTCAGCTTTGTAGGATGCAAAGCTGTCACAGTCGCCGCTGCCCGCAATATGGGAACCATCACCCTTCCCACGCAGGCCGAAGTTCTCAACGACGTCGTCGTTACGCAGTCTCTGGCTCGCACACGCCAGACCCCTGTGGCCGTCAGCCAGGTAAATGCCGCTGACATCGAGTACAAACTCGGTACGCAGGAACTCCCCGAAGTACTCAAAACCACTCCCGGCGTCTGGGCTACCAAAGACGGCGGTGGTTTTGGTGATGCCAAAATCAACATGCGCGGCTTCCAAAGCGCCAACGTCGCTGTCCTCGTCAACGGTATTCCCGTCAACGATATGGAAGGCGGCTGGGTGTACTGGTCCAACTGGGCAGGCCTTGGTGACGTGGCTTCCAACATCCAGACACAACGCGGTCTGGGTGCAGCTATACTCTCGGCTCCCTCTATCGGCGGTACCATCAACATCACTACTCGCAGCCTTGACGCCAAGCGCGGCGGCAGCGTGTTCTACGGATTTGGCAACGACGGCCTCAACAACATAGGCATGAACGTCTCCACCGGCCTGATGAAAAACGGCTGGGCCATCACTCTGCAAGGCGCTCGCCGCTGGGGTGACGGGTATGTACAGGGCACTGACTTCAACTCGTACAGCTACTTCCTCAACATCTCCAAGCGCATCAATGACCGTCATCAATTGTCTTTGACAGCCTTCGGCGCTCCCCAAAACCACAACAAGCGCTCAAGCCAGGACGGTCTTACCATCATGGAATATCAGACCTACGCCAAGCGCGTCATGGACAGCGACAGCCCCTACAAGTACAATCCCACTTACGGCTTCGGCCTTGACGGAAAGGTACGCAGCTCCAACCGCAACACCTACCACAAGCCCCAAATTTCGCTGGCCCACATCTGGCAGATTGACGACAAGTCCTCGCTGTCTACTACCGCATATGTTTCCATCGCTACCGGCGGCGGATACTCCGGCCAAGGCCGCGGAACATACAACGGCACTTCGCTGAGCAATTCCTCGTGGTATGGCGCAACCAACGGTGTGCCTAATACCCTCTTCCGTCACGAAGACGGAACCTTCGCTTACGACGAAATCCAACTGATGAACCGCGCATCCACTACCGGTTCGAATATGGTAATGTCTCAGTCCAACAACTCGCACAACTGGTACGGACTTATCTCGACATACAACAACCGCTTCTTTGACAATAAACTGCGCTTCACAGCCGGTATCGACATGCGCTACTATGTAGGCTTCCACAACAACAAAATCATAGACCTCTATGACGGCGAATACTACATGGACGACTCCAGCCGTAAGAATGTCAAGGTAGAAAACAACGCCGCTGCCGCCGACCCCAACTGGCGTTACGAAAAACTCGGTGTCGGTGATGTTGTATACCGCGACTACGAAGGACGCACCAACCAGGAAGGCGTATATGCACAAGGCGAATACACCCTGCTGGACCGTCGCATGAACATCGTCCTCTCCGGATCGTTGAGCAACACCGGATACCAGCGCGTCGACCACTTCTACTATGACAAGGAACACTCCAAATCCCCCACATACAACTTCCTGGGCGGAACGGCCAAGTTCGGTATCAACTACAACCTTGACCGCCACAACAATGTATACGGCAACGTCGGATACATCAGCCGCGCTCCCTTCTTCGCCTCCGGCGTATTCTTGAGCCAAGCAACATCCAATGCCGCCAACCCCGACCCCATCAACGAGAAAGTATTCTCCGCCGAATTGGGCTACGGCTTCGGCTCGCCCATATTCTCGGCCACCTTCAACGCCTATTACACCAAGTGGATGGACAAGACCACTACTCGTACGGGCAACATCGAAGTAGGCGAACACGCCGGTGACCGCTACTATATGAATATGGCCGGTGTAGACGCACGCCACATGGGTCTCGAATTGAACTTCACCTTCATCCCCGCACGCTGGATCGAAGTCAATGGTATGGCATCTATCGGCGACTATCAGTGGGATTCGAACTCGACCGGCTACTTCTACAACCAGCTTGGCCAACCTCTGGCCGACCTCGCAGGTTCTGTTGCCAGCGGCATCCTTGCCAAAGACCACATCCACGCCACACTCGAGCAAAAAGGCGTCAAAGTAGGCGGCAGTGCACAGATTACCGCCGCTCTCGGAGCAACATTCCGTCCCTTCAAGGGCTTGCGCGTAGGCCTCGATTGGACCGTGGCCGCCAACAACTACAGCGACTACACCATAAGCTCATCGTCCTATACTCCCAACGGCACCGTCAAGGTGGCCGATCCATGGCGTATTCCCTGGGGACAACAGCTTGACCTCAACGCCGCCTATACCTTCGAAATCGGCGGCCTCAAAGCCACACTCTCCGGCAACGTGCACAATCTCTTCAACTACAACTACGTAGTCGACGCATACACCCCGTCGTCCGAAACCGGCACATGGGAAAATGCCTTCCGCGTATTCTACAGCTTCGGCCGCACTTACGCCATGAAACTTCGCGTCAACTTCTAATAACCCAACCAACATTCCACGACATACATCATTATGAAAACAAGATATATATTCAGCACGATGTTGGCAGCGGTCATGGGCTTGACACTCACCGCCTGCGACGAGAACGATTGGAACAACGACCTCGATGGATTCGAGGACCAAAAGGACCAGCCTATTTCCAACAAGCAGAACATAGAGTACACCCTCACTGCCGATGACTACAAGGCCATCGCCTCCAACGCCACAAACAAGGCTCTCGCAGGCGACGAATTCAAGGCCGACCTCGCTGCCGTGGCCACCCGCCAGGCTTTCTCCGATGCCATTCCGGCCGAGAAATACCTCCCGGCATTCCTCGCCTCCAATTCCTTCAAGTACTTTACTCTCACCGATGGCTCGGGCGTCAAAGTGACCTACAACGTTGCCGGTCCCGTAGCTCCCGAAGTCTCGGAAGCCGCCGCTGCACAGCAGTACACCGTCTCCACAGACGACTACAAGGCTTATGTCTGGGAATCCGAAGACAACTTCATCGACGGATTTGCTCCCTCGCATCCCGCCAACAAGTATCTCGGCAAGATTCTCAACAACGAAGCCGATGCTAACGACGGACTCTATTGCATAGTTTCGTACGCGCAGTCCGAGCAGGAACCTGTGTTCGGAAATGTTGGCGGTGGCGAAACCCCCTCCTTCACTCTTTCCGATGTCATCGGAAGCGTGAAAGTCGACGACCAGGTTGAAATCAACGCTGTCGTTACGGCTGTATGTGGCCAGGGATACGTCATCACCGACAATTCCGGCAGCATCTTCGTATACATGGGCAGCAGCTTCGACGCCAAATCGCAAGCTGTCGGCAATCAGGTTAAGGTTAACGGCACCATCGGCGCTTACAACAAGGGCTTCCAGGTGACCGGAGCCTCGGCCGAAGTCGAAATCGTCGGCACACAGGCAGTCACCTATCCCGCCGCCAAGTCTTACACCGCCGCCGAATGGGATCAGTTGATTACACGCACAGAAAACGAACTGGCTGTATACGCAACCATCAAAGGTAAAGTTACGGTAACCGAGCGCAACATCAACGTCAAACCCGAAGGCACCGAGAAAGCTCAAGGCAGTGTCTATGGTATCACTGATGCTCTGCGCGGCCTATTCACCAACGACGGCGAAGCCTCCATCACCGGATACTTCATCGCCATTGCCGGCGGCAGATTCTGCAACTTCGTAGTCACCGCCGTGGACGGCAAAACCGTCACCGCCGCCCCGCGTCGTCACAACGCACCGGCTGTAACCGTGCCCACCACCGGATACAACGCCATGTACCACTTCAACGGCAGTAACTGGGTAGCCGCTTCGGGCTTCTGCGTCCTCAACCCCGGCGATTACACAGCCATGGGTCAGAAGTACCAGAACCTTACCGAGCCCACCAAGTACCTGCCGCGCTACCTCGCTGCCAAGTACCCCTATGCTCAGCCCGGCGAGTCCACCAATGTCGTATATCTCTACTACGATTCCAAAGCTAAGGTAACATCCTATGTATGCGACCCGTACATCTGCGGCGAAGACGGCGTATGGACTCTCAATACCGGCATCACAGCGGTCACCAACCAGTTTGTACGCAACGCCGGCAAATGGATGTATGACCCCTGCGTCACCATCACCTTGCCCGCCGGTAAAGGCCAGGAACTCTCCACCAAGTACTATCAGGCTTGTGTAAATTGGGTATACGAGAACATCTGCGTGCCTCTGGGCGACACCGACATCAAGAGCGGTAAGTTCTACGTATCCTCCTATGGCAACAACGAGTACTATAGCGGCACATCCGCATTCCAAGGCAACGTCGACCTGCGTCCCTCCGCTGCCAAGGGTCAGTATCCCGCCGAGTATCAAGATATGGACGATGCTGCTGTTGTAGCCCTCGAAAAGACTCGCTTCATGAACGAAGTTATGCCCGGCGCCCTGGCCACATTGCACGCCGATGCAGTTCCCGTAGCCGGAATAGATGTCATCTATACCATCAACTTCTATGCTTATGATGGCGCATCCACAACGCCATACACCGCTCGCTTCCGCGTCACCGCCCCCGGCAAGTTCGAACCCATCGACTGCACCTGGGACGCAAAATAAGCACGATATCATAATCCCATAATACAGGAGGGGAGGCGCCGCGACGTCTCCCCTCCGTCATTTTGTATGATGCTATGTTTCAGTCTAAGAACAAGCAAACAGAAGTAATTCCGATGCCGGGATTATGCTTATAAAAATTGATTTATACGCCGAATAAAAGCATTATGTCTGACAACGATTTTGGGGCTTATCCCTCTCACCCCGGAGAAGTACTCAAAGATGAAATCGAGTACCGAAAAATTTCCCAACGGAAGTTGGCGGAGAATATTGTAATGTCGCATACGGCATTGAATGAAATCCTCAATGGCCGCAGGTCTCTTACTACGACTACGGCATTTCTCTTTGAGGCAGCTCTCGGAGTTCCTGCTGCATTATTATTGCGTATCCAATTACGCTATGATATGCAAATGGCTAAATCGAAAAAAAAACTGATTGATTGGATTCTATCAGAAAAAACAGATGTTCTCTGACCTGAGACCTTACCGTATAATGAGGGTGATGTTCCGGCATTGCGCTCTTTTTTATAACCGAAAGGGTATAGTGCGCGAGTAAAAAACAATTAATATACCCCAAAGGGTATAATATCAAGAAAAATATGTAACTTTGTACCCGAAGAGGTATAGTTTCGCTGTCGGCGAGATGTGATGTAATCTTTTATGAGACGTCGTTTGTTGGCTTGAATTCGACATAACTCGGTATATTATAGCTTGATTTATAGCACGATTACAGAATATAATGAAGATATGAATAATTTGTCTGCCACCGTAAAAAAGCAACGCAAGAAGTATGGAATGACACAAGAAGAGTTGTCGATGAAGTCCGGCGTGGGACTGCGTTTTGTGCGCGATCTTGAGCAAGGCAAAGCATCGTTACGTCTCGACAAAGTCAATCAGCTCCTTGATTTTTTTAATTACGAGATGATTGCCGTCCCCAAGGTCAGAGAACAAAACACCGGCCAAGATTGCTTTCAGAACTAACCCTCAAATAATAGTGTATATTTATGAGACGAGCTCGGATATATTATAAAGATTTATTGGCCGGCATTTTGACGGAGGATGATACCGGCTACGAATTTGTCTATCTGCCCGAATACCTTTCGCCGGATACAGCGAAGCCTATCAGCTTGACTTTGCCACTGCAAAAAGAGGCATATAAGAGTCAGGTATTGTTCCCGTTTTTTGATGGTTTGATACCTGAGGGATGGTTGTTGGATGTAGCCTTGCGCAATACAGGCATTAGCATTCTCGACCGAATGGCATTGTTGTTGACCTGTTGCAGGGATTGTATAGGTGCTGTAAGTGTTATTGCTATAGAAGATAAGGAGGAAAATTATGAGTAAGTGCTTGTTTTGCTACCGACCATTGAAAACGGGTGAAAAGGATATGCATCCGGCGTGCTGCGAAAAATTTTTTGGCACGACAGCATTACCGACGTTTGATTATACAATACGGCAACTTGACCGGTTGGCGATGCAAATTATTGAAAATCAGACATCGTTGACCGGAGTGCAGCCCAAGTTGTCGTTGCATCTAAAAGACCATGAAGGTAGCAAGCGATTGACTATTGTCGGACTTTGGGGCGGATATATCTGTAAGCCTCAGACCTCACAATACAAAATGATGCCGGAGGTCGAAGATTTAACTATGCATCTTGCCGAGGCGGCACATATCAATGTAGTTCCGCATACATTGATGCGAATGGCGGACGATTCGATATGCTATCTTACTCGGCGTATAGATCGGACTCCGAGCGGAGAAAAAATTGCGATGGAGGATATGTGTCAATTGACCGAACGACAGACCGAATATAAATACAAGAGTAGTTATGAACGTGTAGGCAAGACGATATTGAAATATTCATCGCTGCCCAAAATGGATGTCACAAATTACTTTGAGGTGGTGCTGTTTTGTTGGCTGACCGGAAATAACGATATGCACTTGAAAAACTTTTCGTTGTATGACGTCGGACAAGGTATATGTTTGGCTCCGGCCTATGACCTACTAAATGCGGCAATTATTAATCCAAAGGACGATGAGGAATTGGCGTTGACCTTGAATGGACGCAAGAAGAATCTGAAGCGAGAAGATTTTATCAAGGCGGCACAAGTGTTAGATATACAGCCGGTGGTGGTTACGCGCCTGATTGATAAATACATCAGACTGCAATCCAAGTTTGAGGAGGTTATAAAAAGTTCTTTTCTAAACCGGGATTTACAGGATAAGTATATCGATATGTTGAAAAAGCGTCTTAATAGGCTTAAACAGGACATAAAAGCATAATATTCGGCCTAATAAATAAGGTGCGATGATTATGCTGTCATTAATATATGACGCACGAAAAATATCCGGCATTTTGCCGTTTTGCACAAATCCTGCGCCTGTGGAGCATACCGAGTGTAGGGCGGTGTGTAGGGCGGTGAATTTTTCAGGCGGAAATGTCGGCGGAAATGCCTAACTTTGCAAGATAACCAAACAGCCACCGAAATATGACTACCGACAAGACCTTTGCCGAGCATTGCTACGGCATCTTCGAAGCCGCCACCGAGGCATACCATATCGCCGATGACATCGACGCCCCGTGCGCCAATCCGTATACACCCGGCACCATCGAGTATACACTCTTTGCCAAGAACCATATCGATGCCGCCCAATGGCATATGGAGGACATCATACGTGACCCGGACATCGACCCCGTGGAGGCCCTGGTGCTTAAGCGCCGCATCGACAAGTCCAACCAGGATCGCACCGATATGGTCGAGGAACTGGATACGTATTTCCGCGAAAAATACTCGGCAGTGGTGCCTCAACCCGATGCTACCATCAACACCGAGAGCCCCGCGTGGGCGCTTGACCGCCTCAGCATATTGGCGCTGAAAATTTATCACATGGCCGAGCAAGTGGCACGTCAAGATGCTACTGCCGAGCACCGCGCACGCTGCGAAGCCAAACTCGAAGTGCTGCGCGAACAGCGTGCCGACCTCACCGCCGCCATCGACACCCTTCTGGAGGACATTGCTGCCGGACGTAAGTACATGAAGGTTTACCGCCAGATGAAAATGTACAACGACCCCTCCACCAACCCGGTCCTCTACGCCGCCGACAAAAAGTAAGGCAAAAAAAACCGTACTCCGCGCGGATGAGCTATGCATATTTCGCGAATCATAACGGTAATTCAATTGAAAATATGATGGCGATATGGGTCATGGTGACGACGAAATATAAGCCGGTGCCACCGAAATTGTACATCAAAAATTAGGTATAACCTCTATACTTCAGATTATTTGGTAAAATCCAAAGCTAAAGAGATACGAACGGTGGCTGTGGCACGGTTTTCGGCCATGGGGGACATCGCGATGACGGTACCGGCAGTGTATGCCGCGTGTGCCGCCAATCCGGATGTGCGCTTCGTGGTGGTGACGCGCAAGGCGTTTGCGCCGATATACGGACAGCGGCCGGACAATCTCGAGGTGCTCGGCATCGACTTACGCGAAGGCCGATATAAGGGCGCTATCGGAATGTGGCGCTTGGCATCGGACTTGCGCCGAAAAGGTGTAACCGACTTTGCCGATTTGCACAATGTATTACGCACCGGAATTTTGTCGCAATGTCTGCGACTGCATGGTGTGCGTGTGCGCCGTCTGGACAAGCAACGCCGACAGCGTCGCCGCCTGTGTGCTGCCGGAGCCTTGGCGGCTCAACCGTTGGAGCGCGTCATCGACCGTTATGCGGACGTATTTACCGCACTCGGATTGGAGTGTCATCCGAACGAATTTGCCGGGTACAGCAGTGAAGCCGTGGCGGAGGACTGCCCATCGGCAGCATTTACACGTATAGGCATTGCCCCCTTTGCGGCACATCGCGGCAAGGTGTATCCGCCGGAGCGTATGCTTGCCGTAGTCGAAGAACTGGCGCATCGTCAGGGCACACGGATATACCTCTTCGGCGGCGGCAAGACCGAGACGCCGGTGCTGGCGCAATGGAAGGCGCAGTTGAGTGCCAAAGGTCTCGATGTGGTCGATATGGCTGCGGCTAAGGCCGGATTTGCCGGCGAAATAGACGTAATCTCGCGTCTGGACGCTATGGTGTCTATGGACAGCGGCAATATGCACTTGGCGGCGCTGTGCCGCGTGCCCGTGGTCAGCATCTGGGGTGCGACGCATCCCGCGGCCGGCTTCACTCCGTGGAAGGGTGAGGCCTCGCTGATGCTTGGTGATGACACCCTTGCGTGTCGTCCTTGCTCGATTTTCGGCAAAAAGGAATGTCGCTTCGGCGACTATCGATGTTTCGATGCCGTCACCCCGCAGGCCATCGTAGATGCCGTGGATCGCGCCGTCAATATCAAACGAACAGAACAATGAATCAAGAACAAGATTTCGATATACGCAACTCCGAGCGGGACAAGGACTTCGAGCGAGCCTTACGCCCCAATCATTTCGAAGCCTTCAACGGGCAGGAAAAGATTGTTGCCAACCTCAAGGTCTTTGTCGAGGCGGCGCGTATGCGCCATGAGGCCTTGGATCATATATTACTTTTCGGGCCTCCCGGACTGGGCAAGACTACGCTCGCCGGCATCATAGCCAACGAATTGGGCGTAGGCTTCAAGGTCACCAGCGGCCCGGTGCTGGACAAGCCCGGTGACTTGGCCGGCATCCTGACCACGCTCGAAGAAAACGATGTCCTGTTTATAGACGAGATACACCGCCTCAGTCCTGTGGTTGAGGAGTACCTGTACTCTGCCATGGAGGACTACCGCATAGACATTATGATAGACAAGGGCCCGGGGGCGCGTTCGGTGCAATTGTCATTGAGTCCGTTTACGCTCGTGGGTGCCACCACTCGCAGCGGCCTGCTGACGGCTCCCCTGCGCGCGCGTTTCGGTATCAATTGCCATCTCGAATATTACGATCACGCCACCTTGGAGCGCATTATACGGCGCAGTGCGGCGTTGCTGAAGGTCCCCATTACCGATGATGCGGCCCTCGAAATAGCTATGCGTAGTCGCGGCACGCCGCGCATTGCCAATGCCTTGCTGCGCCGTGTGCGCGATTTTGCTATGGTCAAAAGCGACGGCACCATCGACATGGCCATTGCGCGATATGCGCTCGAGGCGCTTAATATTGATAGGTACGGCCTTGATGAGATTGACAACAAGCTGTTGTCCACGATTATACACAAGTTCGGCGGAGGGCCGGTGGGGCTGTCCACCATAGCCACAGCCTTGGGCGAGGACACCGGCACCGTCGAGGAGGTGTACGAGCCTTACTTGATACAGGAGGGTTTTGTCAAGCGCACTCCGCGCGGGCGCGAAGTCACGCCAAAGGCTTTCAAACATTTGGGCGTCAAGATGTCGGCGGACGATATGCCTGGACTTTTTGACAACCTAGACGCATAGACATACGATATGGGTTCGATAAAATCATTGATGAAAGATACGGCCATATACGGCCTGAGCAGTATCATCGGGCGCTTTCTCAACTGGTGTCTGGTGCCGCTATATACCATCAAATTCACCCCGGCCGAGTATGGCGTTAACACCTACGTGTACTCGGTGGTGGCCTTGGCGCTCATAGTACTGACATATGGTATGGAAACGGGCTTCTTCCGTTTTGCCAATCACGACCGTTGGAAAGACCCCATGGAGGTATATTCCACCTCGCTGATATCGCTGGCGGTATCCTCTACAGCCTTTGTGGTGCTGGTGGCGCTCTTTCTCGACCCGGTGACGACGTGGATGGAGTGCGACGGCCATCCGGAATATGTAATGATGATGGCCGTATGCGTGGCCGCCGATGCCTTTACGGCCATACCGTTCTCGTATCTACGCTATCGCAAGCGCCCCGTGCGCTTTGCGGTGCTGCGACTTGTCAATATAGGCGTCAACATCGTGCTCAATCTGTTCTTCATCCTGCTGTGTCCGTGGCTGATGCGCGTAGCTCCGGCCACCGTGTCATGGTTCTACAATCCTTCTTTCGGCATAGGATACATATTTTTGGCCAATCTCATATCGTCGTTACTGACGCTGGTGATGCTGTTGCCCGAGTTGCGCGGCTTCCGCTGGCGCTTCAACAGCCGCCTGTGGCATTCGATGATTGTGTACTCGGCGCCGCTGCTGGTGCTGGGCGTTGCCGGAATTATGAACCAGACCATAGACAAAATCCTGTATCCGTCGCTGGTAGCGGACAAGGCGCAGGCTATGGACGGCTTGGGCATCTACGGAGCCAATTACAAGATTGCTATTGTGATGGTGATGTTCATACAGGCCTTCCGTTTTGCTTACGAGCCTTTTATCTTTGCCCAAAGTCGCGATAAGGGCGAAGAACGCCTCCAAGCCTATCGCGATGCCATGAAGTACTTCGTCATATTCGCCTTGGTGATTTTCCTCGGTGTGATGTTCTATATAGACATCCTTAAGTACTTTATTTCGCCCAAATATTTCAGCGGTTTGCAGGTGGTGCCGATTGTGATGCTTGCCGAGCTTTTTTTCGGCATATTCTTCAATCTCTCGCTGTGGTACAAGCTTACGGACAAGACCGTCTGGGGTATGTACTTCTCGCTGCTGGGTTTGGGCATAACCATTCTCGGCAATGTCATTCTGGTGCCGCGTATGGGGTATATGGGCTGTGCTTGGGCGGCGCTGGCATGCTATACGGTGATGATGGTCGCCAGCTACTTTGTAGGCCGAGCCAAGTATCCTATCGGCTATCCGTTGCGACGCATCGCCGCTTATTTTGTCCTTGCGGCAGTGTTATACGCTGTGGGAATGTACGTTATTGATATGCCGCAGGTATGGTTGCGTCTGCCCCTGCGCACACTGCTTATTGCGGCTTTTGTCATTGTAGTCATACGCCACGAGGGTATACGGCTGCCCAAACGCTTGCACCTGTCACGATGAAAATCACCCTTGTCACACATAGCGACAGTCGCGGCGGCGCCGCCGTGGTCACCCTGCGCCTTGCGCACGCCTTGCGCGACTGCGGAGTGGACGTTGTGGTGCTGGCTGCCAACGTCTCTGCGGACGATCCGGTGGTCAGGCCGTTAGCATCGTCTACGGCGGTGCACATGGCTTTTCTGGCCGAGCATATAGACATCTTCCGCCATCGCGGGGTTCGGCGCGACAATCTCTTCAAGATTTCTACGGCTACGGCCGGACTGCCGCTGTGGCAGCATCCGGATGTTGCAGATGCAGATGTCGTGGTTCTCGGCTGGGTCAATCAGGGAACGGTGTCGCTGCGCGGCATACAACGGCTGCACGCCGCATTTCCCGATAAGCATATACTGTGGGTGATGCACGACCTATGGAATGCCACCGGCATTTGCCACCATACCGTGGACGGCTGCGACCGCCTTACGGGCGTTTGCGGCGCTTGTCCGCTGTTGCACGGACGGCCTCATGCCACCGACCTGTCCACGCGTACACAGGCAGCTAAGAAGGCCTTATACGAAGCCGTGCCCATACGCTTTGTCGCCGTCAGCAATTGGCTGGCTGAACGTTGTCGCGAGTCTTCGCTGATGCGTGATGCAGACATCTCGGTGGTGCCTAATGCCTTCCCGGTGGAATCATTCATGCCTGTCGGCGAAGTGGCTGCCTTCCCGGACGTGCCGCAGGATGCACGCGTCATCGTCATGGGCGCAGCACGTCTTGACGACCCAATCAAAAACCTCCCTTTGGCCGTGGAGGCGCTCAATGCTGTTACGGCCGACGGCGCTTTCGCGGTATTTTTCGGCGAAATACGCGATGCTCATGCCTTGGACGAGCTGCGTATGCCACACCTCGCCCTCGGACGTGTGGGCATGGAGATGTTGCCGTTGCTGTATAGACGCGCTGACATCGTGCTTTCGACTTCGCGATATGAGACGCTCCCCGGCACGCTTATCGAAGGCATAGCCTGCGGCGCACGTGCGGTCACCACCTCGCACGGCGGGCAGTCGGACATCGTCACGGATACTTCGCTGGGCTCGCTGTGTCCCGACGACCCCAAAGCCATAGCCTCTGCCATAGATGCACAACTTGCCGAACGCGCCTCCTGCCGTGATATTGCAGCCGACCGCGCTGCCATGCATACAGCCATAGCCGACCGCTTTGCCGCCTCGGCCATAGCCGATCGCTTCCTGTCGCTTTTGACTTCCCGTCCGCAGCAGTGAGCAGCCGCTGCCTCGACCGCCGGCCATCTCGCATCCTGCTGCTGTCCCGAAATGTGTCGGGTGCGAATGAAGTGTCGGGTGCTGCCAATCGCATTGTTACATTGTTTTGCCGTTTCTCACTGTTTATATAACTCCGGCGTTCAATAAGACTGCGCAATCGGTTGAAAACATGACGGAAGAATTTTTTTATTTAGTACGAGAATTATTTTGTAGAAAATTTGCATATCGGAAAATCGTTGTGTAAATTTGCCGTGAATAAATCCTCTCTCCCGCCAATGCCCCTTAGAAATCACTTGGACATCCGGGGATAGAGAGAGAAAGAATACCAACCTTAAAAACACCTGAGTATGAACAAAACCACCCGACGACTGAAAGCGCTGCTGACAGCAGTGGCTTTTGGCGTGTGCTGTGCATATGCACAGATCGCCACACCGGGGAGCTTTGTCCTGCCGGATGCGGCAGAACAATCGACTAATACCGGACAAGAATATTACAACCTGCCGGTATACACAATAGACGGCATCTCGTATGCCTTATATACCGACGAAAGCCAACGGCCCCTTTTGTCATTTGACGGCAATTTCGGGGCCACGGTCGTCCCCAATACGGATAAGGACAAGAAGTACTCCGGGAAGATTGTCATTCCCGAAAAAGTGGTGATTGAAGGCCACGAGTATCCCGTTGTCGGTTTTGTCAACCTGTCAGAAACGCACGAAAATGAAAGCGAAGATCTTGAGATCACACTCCCTAACACAATTCGGGTGATTGGCATCACTATGGGATTAGGAGGCATAAAGATCAAGTCTCTCAATATCCCCGAGTCCGTGCGCTTCATCGCCAGTATGGGATACACTTTACCGGAATTGACAATTCCGGGGAGCGTAAAGCAAATCGGCTACCAGGCTTTTGTATGGGCAGACAATTTGAGTATTGAGGATGGCGTGGAGCATTGTTCCGGCTATTCGCTCGGATGTAACAATGCAGTCTTGACCGTACCCGGCACGATAAAGCTCGGGTATTCGTCCTTGTATGCCGACAACTTGAAGCACCTAATCATCAAGAAGTCCGCCAATAAAGATGCGTCACCCGAATTTAGCGACGGTTTCTGTGACAGTTCGTATGACATTATGGCCATTACTTGCGAATACGAAAATCCTCCCAAAGCGCATAAGGACGCCTTCCGCCTCGAAAAATCCGTCTTTGACCCGTTATACCCCAATGACAATCCCGATGACCCTCACGGCTACGACTACCATCCCACGATGTGCGACCGCGCGACACTTTATGTACCGAGGGTGGCAATAGAGGCATACAAGGCCGACCCGGTGTGGGGTATTCGAAAGAATCCGCGCTATCGAAGACGGCATACAGGACACCTCCTTCTACGGACTGCCGACATACACGGTGGGCAATCTCAGATATGCGGTCAATGAGACCGTTCGAGACAACTACAATGCCTCCATATACAAGTACGCCGGGGCTATCGTAATTCCGAATAATGATGAAAGCGTGAAGTATTCCGGCAAAATCACCGTGCCCGAGAAAGTAACTATCAACGGCACCGAATATCCCGTATTCGGATTTATGTGGCTTTCCGAGTATTCCG